>Ga0335398_10001403_pt1 | contig 41420 bp, 69 predicted proteins | sample BON03_FD_205742 | JGI IMG/M metagenome (GOLD analysis project Ga0335398, IMG submission 205742) | Freshwater microbial communities from Lake Bonney liftoff mats and glacier meltwater in Antarctica - BON-03 (spades assembly) (version 2) | ecosystem: Environmental > Aquatic > Freshwater > Ice >... | reverse complement strand
TCGTGTCAATCTTATCATCTTCGATAGACGCAACGATATATTTATACATAGTGTCTGATACATCGCTGAGCTCTTTAACAATCGCCGCCGCAATAGCTGGTGTCTGCGCTGCTATTTCTTTAACTATTAGAGATAGTATTTCCGAACCGAGACGCTCTATCATGTTGTATCTCCATTATAAAGTTGTGCGCGCTCGAGACGCGCATTTTATTGTATCTGATTAAACTACAAGATACCCAATTAATATTGTGCCGTTGAGCGCGTTTATCAAGTCTATATTATTGATTGTTAGTGTTGCAGAACCTGCTCCGGGCACGACACTAAATGTTGTGTAGCGTGTGTTTGTACCGCCGTTTACAGTTAAAGATATCATTGATGTAGCAGTGATTAACGAGTTTGTCCAGGTAATTACATATGTGCCACCTGCGGCTGTCGTCAGTGCTGAGGTTGTTATGATACCTGCACCACCTGATGCCGTCACAGCATTTGCGGCTTCTGCGCCGTTTACCTTAGTAAATGTTAAACTCGTACCAGTAGCTACCCCTAGCACCGGCGTGACAAGTGTTGGCGATGTAGCCAGTACAAGATTGCCAGTTCCTGTTGCTGTCGCTCCATCAGTAAGCAATGGAACCATGTAGAAAGAACCGTTTATCTTTGGTCTCCACATACTTCCGGGATAAACTGTTCCGTCGCCACGAACACCAACAGGGAACGCCGTAGAACCTATTGCAATACCGGGACCAATGGTTCCTGATGTTGTCCCGGTTGCTTTATTTGAATTAGCTTGCCTTCCCAGTGAAATACACCCAATTGCATCGGCGCTACCTGAGCCACAGGAAAATCCAACAAAAGTACATGACTCCGCGGTTGTTGTATTTATGTTTAAAGCGCCATCTGATTCACCAGAACTTCGTCCTACATAAGTATTGAATGAACCGGTAGTTAAATGGCCGCCAGAAACAGATCCAAATAATGCATTTCCTATCCCATCTGTAACTACGATTCCAGCGATGTAACCAAAGAATGCATTACTGTTTGATGTGGCAGTAAGTGCGTTACCAGATGCGGTACCAAATACAGTATTGGTAGCTACATTTGACGTGCCCCTACCTGCCTGAATGCTATTAATCGATATGTTAGCCAAAATAGCATTCCCAATACTAGGAACCCCAGCGGCTGACGTTACAAGCAATCCATTGTTAGCTGTTGCAAGGCCACTTACTGTCGTTCCAGTGGCGGCATACCAGGTCAATTGATTAATCAGTCCAGAATTTACAATACCTGACGCGCTCGCCGTGGTAGCTAACGTACCGGACGTTGGAAAAGTCACAGCAGTATTACCAGTCATTGTAAAGTCTGATGTGAATGCGCCTATAGTGCTTAGGCTGCCACCTATCGTGATTGTCTTACCGGTGTTTGCGATTCCAGTACCGCCCAAAGCACCTGACACAATTCCTGTCAAACCACCGAATTGAATATAAACAATGGGACTAACTCCAACTGTTACAATTACTGATGCATTTATCCAGCCTGTTCCAGCATTGAGCGTACCAAAAAGAATTGGCACGACACCGGAAGAATTTATATTTTCTGGGGTATCGTAGTTTTCAGCCCGCGTTAATACAGACGGATTGCTTGCATCTCCTGCCGTTGTTAAGACGTAAACGCCGTTATAGGCTCCTGATCCATTTGTATCGTCTTTATACAACCAGCGTTCATCAACTGGTATTGTTAAGCCATCCTGCGTAAACGCGCCGTTACTTCCTGCTGTTAAAGTAGCTCCTACACCTGATGCACCGTTATTATAAGAGTATCCAGCAAGGTTGCCTGTGCTTGCTCCGTAGCATGATGATACCGGGTTAAGACCAGCAACCACACTATCAACATAGCCCTTGGACGACGCATCATTACTATTTGAGGGGAACCCCGGCAAAGTAATAACGTCGTTTGGTGCCCAGTAATCAGTGCTATTAATCGCGTTTGAGACCGTGGCAATGCTTGAAGAAACTCCGATTTTTAAGAGTCCATTAGTTAAACTACCTAAACTAAACGAGCTTGGTAACGTGTTGCTATTGTTAGCTAACGTCAAAACAGTTGACGTATTTTTTGGGTTTAATAAAACCCAAGAATCAAAAGTTAGTGAATAGATTAGCGAATAGATTTGATTTGCAACAATTACGCCCGCGGTTAGATCTGTTCCTCCTTCAAAAACTATCGGTAACGTATCACCGTTAATTGTTAAAGTTGAAGCGCCCGTATTTTCGGCAGATGCTTGCATCAAAACAGTAAATCCGGAGGATAGAGAAGCATCGCTTTGAATCGATAAAGTTCCTACATATGCATCTGCCGCACCAGCATCAATAAATGAATTATAGGCATTTGCTTGAGTTAAAAAAGAGTTGGCAGTGGATACAGACGGATTAATTAAATAAAAAACATCTTCTTGAGTGCTATAAACAAAAATATATGCGCCATTAGCCTGCATGTCACCCGGCGCAAGCCCGCCAGCCCACAATACAATTGGCTTGGCTGCAATTGTGTTTACTTTTAAAGTCGGGTTGTTTGTTGTATTTTCTAGTGCTCCGGTGGTCATTGTTACAAGTAATCCGTTTGTTAGTGACCCAGGAACAGGGTTTAAAGTCACTACAAAAGCATCATTTACGCCTGTTGCTGGAGCGTAATTAAATGCCGATCTTTGTACTTCCGATTGAGTTACACTACCGCCGCCGCCGCCACCAGTAGGCACGTTTAGCATGCTTAATAAAACATCTAATTGAGCAATATCTCCGGTATTTATCATGGCTGATTCACCCATTGAGTTGATGTAGTTATTTTTGTGCCGTTATTTGTAAATGTTTGTATATAAACAACGCTATTTAGGGTAACGCTAACTGATTCAACTAATTCGCCGTTGTACGTTATTGTCTGCGCCAGAGATGATAAATCTAACTGTGCGCCATTTGATGCTGTTACATAATCAGCCATTTTTTTACTCCCTAGACATCAATTGTTGATATATTTTTGACGCTTCGATTGGATCGCACGTTTCGATTGACAATTTTTCAGCCATCGTTTCATCATCATCGGGATCAAGAGTATTTTCTTGAGCTTCTTTCCATCGTCCTTGCGTTTTCAGATAAAAAATAATTGCTGTGATATTGCCGTTATCAATCAGCTGCATCAGTTTACCAGATACATGAGCTATTCGAATTGACTTACCTTTTCTCATAGCGCATTTTAAATCTGGATTGGCTTTCATTTTTGTTTTTAGAGTTGCCAAACTCATTTCAAAGTAATCGGCGATTTGTTGCTGAGTTAATCCAGCTCCGGATAATGAAGCGGCTTTCGCAATATCATCGGTAGTAAGTCTTCGCATATCTCTAAATTGTGCTTCCATAATCACCTCTATGTTTTTATTATTTTATTCATGATTATACTGGGCTGCATGTTGTTGTGAGCTTCGTTGTTCCCTTGTGATGCTACTGTTACTGATGTTGTTCCACCGGCGCGTGTGGTAGTCTCGCTGCCTGATGTGCTCGTTGGTTGAGTAGACACCGCAACAGTAGAGCCTGGATGATCATGCGCGGCAAGTTGCGCTATCGTTAAGACGACCGATTCATTTCCGCCGGATTGACCTAAAACAGTACCCGCAACGCCTCCCGATGTTAATCCGCCCGTGCCGCCCGACCCGATAAACGTACGTCTAGATGAGGGCGGAAGCGTGAAAGTAGTTGACCCGTTCCCATTTCCCCAATTAAAAAATCTAGCGTTAGCGGTCGCGCTTGTTGTAGCAGCTTGAGAAATCGTAACTACTGTTGGTGTTAATGTGTCAACTACTGTTAGAGTTGTTCCTGATAGAATTCCCACGCCTTCAACTGCCATTCCTACGTAAAATTGCAAGTTACTAACAACATTTAGCGTAGTGTTTGAGTTTGTAGTACAGGACTGAACTTGCGTGATTGCTTGATATAGTAATGGGTAGGTAGTTCGCGACTGTTGCGAAGCGTCACACAATAAATAACCCGCGGGAGCAGTTGCACCGGCAAAATCTACAACAGTACCGGGTTGCACTCCCAACTGATTGCCGCTAAAGACTAGCCATGTAGAACTAGCAACGGAAGGGGTGCTGGTGTTTGCAGCAATTGCGCTGTAATACAATTTAACGCCCGATCCGTCATTATATGCTACTTGCGCATTGATTGGATAACTAGATGGTCCGCCGCTTGCTGATGAAACCCATAGTGAAAATCCTTGAGTTTGTAATTGCTTTACTGCTGTTGTTAAATCAAACAAAACTTGATTCATTTGTTGACGAGGAACGGGTAAAACGTCAGGATCGGCACTTGGTAACTCATAGTTTGGAGTCCAGCCGTATTGATAATTTACTAACCCGGCATTTGATCCAGTGTTGTCAATCTCCGTAATATCGGTATCTTTTGTGCCTAGCTCACAAAACGGATTAAGAAAATAAGGTAAAGGAATTGGAGCTGCCATTTTATTTTAGTTCCCTATGAAAATGATGATATTTTAATACCAGCCGGTTTTGGCCATAACTTCAATAAATCTATCGCCGATCTTAAAGCTGTTGGAAAAGCTGATAAATCACTAAAAACATAACTGATAGTTAAATCTAAATTGTCGTGGCAAAAAATTGTATTAGTAGAATAACCAATACTTTCCCCTAAATTGAAACAAAGATATTGGAGATATGTATTTACATCGTATAAAAATGAATCACTATAAACGTTTTTTGGTGTGGTTTCTGCTTCGTAATTATTAGGCAGAAAAGATTGTATTGATAGCCGTGAAGTGCAATTAAAATATTTTAGTAAAATTAAAAAATGTTGTTGCGCTGCGTTTAAATTGATAACGGGAATTGATGCGGCAAAAGGAGCGTTATCAAAATTTAGGTTATCGTTTGTAAAAGTTGGAAAAGTTGGATTGAATGAATTAAATCCCCAAATTTCATCATCGGAAACAGACAAAGGAATAAAAGAGGGCACATTTAAAATAAAAGACCAGACATTTAAACCAAAATCGGTCATCAATACGTTTTCGGCTGAAATATTAAAAACGGTTGAATACCAAAGATTCCAGAAAACGGTTTGATTTTTATCAATCCATTCTTGTTTATTTCTTATTATATTTAACAAATTAATGGCTTGATCGTATTGCCACAAAACTGATGGCAAAATGTTGGCACTGTAATCAAACTTTTGTATATTCATCCGATCACCACTAAAATATTAGAAGCTTGTATCTGGGCTATTTGCCATAAATTCAAGTCTATTTGAATTGTTTGCAAACTGCCACTAGCTGTAATATTTTGAACCTCTAATTTTGTAACATAAACTTGCGGATATTGAATGCCGATAGCGCTTGAAATTTCAAAAGGCGAAACACTTTGACCAACCGTTAAGCCTGGTAACCCACTTATTTCACCAGCCGCGTAAGATAAAATGGCATTTCTAACGGTAGTTATGTAGTTCTGAACAGGTTGATTTAGTTTTATTGTTGCCTTTACTCCAATATCAATCGTATCAGGCCTATCAAATTTAACATCAATTAACTGACCTGAAACAGGCACACTGTAAGAGTAAGTAATGGGCGTGGAACTTGCGCCGTTAGTGTAAGCAATTCCCGACGCTTTTGATGCTGTCATTGCCGCCGCTATATCTTCACTTGTTCCGCCATTTACGCAAAGATAAATCGAATTTGCTAGCATCGATATACCATTTATTGTAGCCGCAACTCCATCATTTTCTAAAAATGACAAACTTGACACACCTAGCGCATTGCTAACTGAAGAAATAATTGATCCAGCGCTGGCATTACCTTGCAAAAACAAAGTGTTTAAGCGAAACAAACGAGCTTGCGCATCTGATTGTTCCAGCGTGCCTGTATTACTGTTGTCTGCGACATTAGTAACAGACAATCCGGAAACCGGAACAACTTGCACCCATGTCGATAAAGCCGACACAACAATTTCGCCTGGAACTTCGCATTGAAATTGTACGCTATCAACTACACCCCCTCCGGGAATTGTTGCGCTGTCACTTGATAACCAAATGTTTCCATTTGTGTCTCTTATTTGAAATCCAGATAAAATTACCGTAGCGGGTGTGGCCGTGTATGTTATTTGAACGATACTAAACGTTTCTGTTAATCGCTGTGAACCCATTAATGAAAGAATGGAATCAAGAAAAACGCCGCCTGCAAAGTTTGGATTAATTTGATTGGCTAAAGTAGCGTTATTATTTGCGATGTTAACGCGAGCCAAAGTTTCCGCGTTAATTAACAAACCCTGAGGCGTTGATGGAGATGTAACGTCCATATCTCCGCCAAACAAAACCGAGTATTCATTTTGAACTTCGGCTTGAATAATTGAAGTATCATCAACTACAACGCCCGCCGTGCTCAAATTAAAATTATAAACTGTTGCGGTCATTGTATAATCCCCGTTCCATAAATTGTTTGTATATTTGCAACATAGGTTAGCATATCCGCGGATTGCGAGCTAATAGACGTATTATTTGTTTGAACTATATCTAGAGATATAACGTCGGTTACCCCTTCAACAGACAAAAACGCTGCACGTAATGACGCTGAAAATTGAGGTATATTTGGAACGCCCACCCAGACAACTTGTTTGTATGGTATTCCTTCATTGACGTTAAATATACACTCCCCTAAAACCGTTCTAGCCGATTGGGCACAGTCTTCAAGAACAGCCAATAAATCAACGCTAACGGAAATGTTATCGAATTGATCTAAATAAATATCGTTAAAAGCAACGCTTCTGCCGTTAATGCTGGACAAGTTGTTTACGTTAGATGAAATCGTTAAATCTGGCATAGGCCTCCTAAGGCGGAAAAGGTGGAGGAAAGGGGACAATAGGTGCGCCCGTTGGTGTAAGCACCTGCGCTGTTACTGTTCCACTCACAATTAAATTGCCATTTACAGTAACAAAACCGGTTGCTGTGTTATTTAAAGCAATATTAACCCTGTCTGCTAAAACATTAATTTCTTTAGCTCCGGTAACTGTGTTTACACCCAATTCAATTGTAATATTTCCATCTTCGCTTTGTATGATTGCATAATCTTTTTTTGCGTCTGTGATGTTATATGTTTGCATCACATCGGGATAAAAAACACCATCTGCAAAATTATACATTCGAGTTGTCGGGGGTGCAGCTTGATCGTAGTTCTTCAAGAATTCTGATATATCTCTATCGCTTGCAAGCACCCATCCCGTATCGCCAGCTTCTAGTGGAAAACTTACGCTAAACGATCCACCCCCTAAACAAAAAACAGGGATGCTAGACAGCTGGGCACGTGATACAGAACCGCCAGACGTTGTTCGTAAATCTATAGATAGCTGCACACTAACTCGATTAGTTGTGCGATCGTACTCAATAACTTTTGCCGGCAACATACCATTTATTGCTTGCTGCATCTTTTTAAAAGCAAACTCCGTTACGCCAACCAGCGTATAATTATTAGCCGGGTCAATATCTGGATTATTAATAAAAGTCATTTTCCCGAAATCCTCGCACATTCTGCTACATAATAAAAAGGGGTGTCACGAGTAGTTATATTAAACCCTAGTTTATAAATAACATATTTTCCGTTAATTGAAGGATATACCGAAGATTTTATATCTAATCCTCCTCCAATACTGGTTTTATTATCTAACAAAAACGTTACTTTTAAGCCTTGTTCTGTAAATTCTGGTATACCAACCATTCCGCTACTTGCATCTAATAGTCTTGTGGTTCCCGTTATTGGAATTAATCCGTCTTTAATGTATAGCGTGTTGTTATCAACAAAAGCATTAACGCCCCCAAGCGAATTAATTAACTGAACTTGCTTGGGTGCACTTCCAGTAAAATTATAACTGTTAACTGTTTTTTCTTGAGCTTGGTATACGTATGACAGCCCTAATTGTTGTGCAACTTGACCGCCTACGGTTTCTAATGATGCTTGCGAATTTATATTACTAGCAATCACGTTTCCTTTTAAAAAATTACCTGTTAAACACTTTAAAATTATTCCTGTGTCCGGCGGTTGAGTTACTGAAGAACTAACAATATTACCTGTATATATAACTGCCGTTCCGTAAGATTGTCGCCCAGCCTTTAGCGTTAAAGTTTTTACTTGTCTATTAAGATTAAAAGGGGTGGTTTCTGTTAATAAATAATCTTGAGTGGTTTTATCTAGATTGTATATTGTAATTGTAGCCTCGTTTTGCAGGGCGTTAGCAAACTTTGTACCCGTAGCTTTGATGCTAAGAGGGCTGGAATAAGTTTTTATTTTCCCGTTAACTTCAAGACTAACGGATACTATGCGCGGATCTAAATTAAGATTGGTCATTGCTATCTCTTAACAAACCAATTTCAGCGGATGAAACGTACGTTAAAAACTGCGTGATACCAAATTCATTATAATCAGGGTACTCATCGTTTTTTGTTGTGAAAATAAAATCTCCGTATTCTTCTAAATAATCATACCCTAAAAGTGTTCCACTGGATGATGCTCGAACATTTTCTACTAAAACAACCGGCAACACACCGCTATTAACAGTGATTGTTACAGACATTATTGCCGTTCCTGGGGTTTCTGGGTTGTTGTTGCAAGAATGTATTTTTATATCAAAATTTACTAGATTAGGCGTATTGTTAGCGTCATCAACTAAATTACTGTCCAGTTGCACAGAAAGCGATTGATTTGGTATTGCAATAAGCGGAATATCAACCATTTCATCTCCCTAGTAGTTTGTTTCTTATTTGTTGCGCGGCAGTTGGTCTTGATACTGTTTTAGATTGTTGTGTGCCTCTGTCTGCTGTGTTTGTGTTTGACGACTTGGCAGGAGTATTTGAAAAAGAAGCGGTTACAAACTGCACTTGCTTGCAGCTTAAAGCAATGGAAAAAACATCGTACATAGAGGGATCTTCTTCGTGCGGCATCGATTGTATAAGCTGATTTAAATATACGCCCGACCGAGTTTGAACAATTAAAAGAGTTGCGTTTAAATACAGTTCTCTAATTTGATTGTAAGTATTTTTATAGTCCGCCGATGGAAGAATAAGAGATATTTCTATTTCAATAGGCAATATTATTCTGTGATCAACTATTGTTATTCCGGTTTCTACCGGATGCTCCATTAATTTTGCTTCTTCTTTTACAATGGCTTTAAGCGGCCGGGCATCTTTAAAAACTTGCTTATAGTCTTGAGTTAAAACAGCTACATAATCAAAAGCAAAAGATGGTAAAATCGTATTAACAATATTTTGCACTATAGCCATTATGCGAGCACTCCATCAGAATGATAGTTGGCAACCTGCGAATATTGCTGGTCTAACCTATCTTTTAAATTTGATGCAATTCCTTGCGCATCCGTGGCTTGCGTATTAATAGTTATTGCACCGGTAGTTACTGAGCTTGAATTAGTATTTCCACTCGCAAGAAACGGAACTTTATTTAAACTATCTCTAGATTGAGCGCGAACATCAATCAACGTTTGTTTTGCTTTAGATAGGTCTCCGCTCGTTAAATCAGTTAATAACTTTGCACCTGATGAGCCTTGAATTTTTGACATAATTCGATCAAACAATTTTTCAAGCAATTCAAGCGGGTGCATAACAGTCATTATTGCATCTTTCATAATATTAAAAAACGATTTGACGGCGGCAGCAGCATTAGGAAAAGAATTAACAATATCGCCTATTAGTGATTCACTGCCTTCAATAAACGCTTTTATATCTTCGTACGCAATAGCAAAAACAGCGCTTAACGCGAGAACAAGAGAAGTAACACCGATAACTGGCAATGACAAAGCTCCAAACGTAAAACCGAGCACTGTTGTTGCCGCGGTTAAAGCAATTATTCCCCCAATTATTAAATCTTGATGGTCAATAAAGTAAATAAAAGCTCTATCAAGCGCATTCATAGCTGTTGTTAGAAATGGAATAGAAGTTAACGCTAAGACTTGATTTAAACGTCCAAATGATTGGCTTGCTTTAGTAACGGATTGATCGTATTTTTTAAACGTTTCTGTATCTTCTTTTGTTAACGTTCCCAGTTCTTTTTGTCGCCTTAAAAATCCATCTAATTCACGTCTGCCGCGTTGTAATAACAATATAGTACTTTCATCAAGCCCTAAATTTCTACCTACTTGTTGCGCTCTAGATGGGCTTAGCTTGCTGAGTAAATCGGCATAACGAGGCAAAACTTTAAGAATAGTATCAGAGGTTGTATTAAATTTTGCTGACATTGATGAAAGTGTACTTTCAAATTGCTTAGCGTTGCCCCCTGCTATTTCGACAGCATTGCCCCATGCTTGAATATCAGCGGCATTTGCGCCTAGTTTTTGTGATGTTCGGCTAAGTTCAACGCCATAATCAATAGCTTTTTTTATGCCAGCAATTCCGAAAGCTGCGGGGATTGCTGCGCTAAGAACACTAGATAGGCCGCTTATAATCTTTTGAACTTCTCCGACACCTTTTTTTAGATCGCTGGTGTCGGATTTGAACATTAAGTAAAAAGTATCCAAGACGGCCATTTTATTTCCTTTTTTGCTGATGTTCCACGGCAAGATTCTCATTATATCTGGAAATAATAATCACTTCCCAGATATCAAACGCTTCTTCAAGAGTATAATATTCTTTCAACTCTCGATAGGTGGCTTTTCCTGATTCGATGATTGTGGCCACCATTGGGTCAACGTTGACGAAATCCACGCTGGGACTTTCGCCGCTAAATCTTCTAGAAAGCTTGAGATCTTGCCGTTGTGAAAAAAAGAACAATTATATGAAATCATCTCCTTTTCAATACGTAATAAAAGTTCAAAATTCAAAATATGGTTATCAACTAAACTTGGCGTATTTAAAACTAATGGTTCTTTGTGTCCTTCAACTATCACGCCTACATAGCACATAATTTTGTACATTAAAATTTCATTAGCGGGATAGTCGCCAATTTTTGGCATAGCAGTCATCGGATATTGCGTCACAATTTCGCGACCAGCTACGCAAGGAAACTTGGACAAAACGTAAGTTTTGCCCTCAAGATTTATTTCTTTTGTATCTCGTAACATATAAAACCCCTATCAAACACCTACATACGATTCAAAAGTAAATGAATATATCCGAGTCTTTAATCGACCACTGCTAGCAACAGGAGACAAAGGAGTACCATCAGTTAAAATGCCATTTGTTAGCAAAACAAAACTACCATCAGGGTAACCAATAACCATACTTATTACGTCCCGAATAGGTATTTTTCCTTTTCCCGGCCTGTTAGCACTTAACAAAATAGATAAATCTTTATCATTTTCACTTTGGGGAATAACGCTAATTGTTGCTTTGATGGGATTTGCTTTTGCCCATGTAATCAAGTCGCCATTCAATCCCATTGCCGTATCGCCGATTTGTAAACCGGCAATATCTAAAGGGTCGGTGTCATCTGAGTACTGCGTTATTTGTATGCCGATTGGGTATGTGTTTGATGCGAGAATAGTAATTCCCAATCCAAAACCTGAAATATTATTCATTATTTACCCCTTAAATTAAAATATCTTGGCCAACAATTTTACGTATTACGTCATCTTTCGAGTAAACAAGCGTGTATGATGCTTGATACTGGACGGGCGATAAATCAGGTATTACTCCAATAACAACATCGACCCAATACCCATTATTTTGAACTTGATACCAAGAATTATTATCACCTGTAATTGATGTAATAAAAGCTTGTTGTGTCGATGTTAGAAGCTTGCCTACTGAGATAACGCCGTTTAATAAGGATTGATCGATAACGCTTTGTATTGCTAAAAGAGTTAATCCCTTTCCTTGCGCGTTAGCTGGCAATTGACTTAAAGCCAATAACAAACTCATTAAAGAGCTACCCAGTGCATTCTTTAACCATGCTTCATTTACGTAAATGTTTTGATCTAACGCGTCCGTAGATTCTCCCTGCAACAATCCACGCTGATAAAAATTATATTCAATGCCTGCTGTTTGTGTTTGACCGTAATAATTTAACGACAATGCATCATAGGAACTTGCGGCGCTATCAGTAGTAACAAGCGGTGTTAAACCTGGAAAAACTTGGAACATGTAATTTTGAACCGCGTTTATCTGGCTATAGTCAGTCGCTGCGGCAATCATTGCTGGAGCCATTTCAGGAAACTGGATTGTGGAAAAGGTTAGTGAAACAGTTGCGGTTGCAGTAGCGTTTATTGATATTTGCACGCTGTTGAAACTAGGAATGGCTATAATAACAGCGCCGACGGTAATACCTGATCCGGAGACCGGCATTCCTACTTGTAAGCTAGTAGTGCTATTTAAACCAGTTATTACACTCGATCCACTTGCCGTGATTCCAGATTGAACAGTTGATGATTGTGATAAAGTTAAAGCTAAACCGGCAGAGGCTATCAAAGTGCTAGGTGAAGTTAAATAACTGGTTACGTTTGCAGCAACAACAGGAACAACATATAAATATTTATTGTTATTAACAGCACCAGTATTCCACGTCGCCGCTTCTTCAATCTCAGCTAAATTTAATGATAAGTTGTTTAAGAATAAAAACGAACCAAAATTATCTGATACGCTAGAAGAGGCGTTCAATGTTGATGTTATTGCTTCAACAACTGAGCCAGCTATCCACGAAGCGTTTGCCAGATAAGTAACACTACTAAATAAATTGTTAGTATAAGTATCGCCAGGATACCATCCTAACAAACCTATGCCGCTTATATCCGTTCCGCCCGTTGCTTGTTGAATAGACACCGCTGAATTACTAACAGCTAGACCGCCCGTGAACAAAAATCCACTACCCACAACTGTTATTGTAGATCCTGTAAATTGAGCGCTTGCGCCGCCTATTGCTTGAACCGCTGTCTCTATGTAATCAGCAACATCGGCCAAACTTGATAAGCCAGTAAAATCAAGGGCAGTTAAAACGTAAGCTTCTGCACCGATAGTAATGCCAAAAGATCCATCTGTTATAGCAACCCACGTGGCTAACGATTGCGCTTGATCTGGATTTTCATCGGGAATAGAACGAATTAAAGGCGCGCTAGCTACATCAACCCATCTGGCAAACTGAATAAAAGGAGGAAAAAGTCCGTTTTTGCTTATCCATCCGAAGTAAAAAGCCGCCCGATAATACTCTTCCGAATTTAATCCAAAAAACGTACCTACATCAGCCGCTGTTGTAAATTGCAAAAAATTACCAGGTGCAAGTAATGTATTTCCTGTAAAGCAACGAGATACTAAAGCACGCTGATTTACAACTTCACCAGCGCCCACAACAGAATTGATATTAACGTATCTCTGCAAACTAATTGACATAATAACCCCTAAATTCTAAAAATACCGGACTGAAAAGTATCAAAATAATTATTGTTTGATACTCGCGAATTTAAATAAACCAATGTAAATTCTAAGGCTGGGGACGCTTCAAAATTATCCCTATCATCAACAAAATAAGGGTTAGAAATATTTTGTATTCTTAAAATTCCAATGCCATTATCGTTTAGTATAGCTCTAGTCTGATCGCTTTGCATAATAGATGCTGACTCATCAACCAAGTCCGAAGCAGTATATTGATTAGGCGTGCTTGGATTTTGTAAAACCAAAGACATTAGTTGCCACGTGGATTCGTAATACTGCTTTTCAACATGCTCCATTTCTTCGTTATCAGCATTCCACCTGTCATTTCTTCCTAAAAATCCGTATCGCTTACTGCTAACTTTGAAAAAGTATATTGATGCTTTTGTGTTAATTCCCTGAAGAGTTGGCTGGCTAGATTGCTGGACAACAACGTTAGTAAATCCATCAGCAACAAGCGCGCTATTAAGAATCGGTAAAAATATTTTTATGATTGAATTATCAGTTTGATTAGGCATCATCCACCCCTATATTACAGCAAAGAACGCCTTTCCATCCGTCCAATTGATACCAATCGTTATTTGATTCAACTTGATAGCGTTTTCCCATAAACTCAATTTGATCGGCGGAAGTGTCGCGCGTGATATCTAAAATATCGTTAGACGTGTAAAAAGTAAAATAATCTTTCTGAAAACTTAAATTTAAAGACGCATATAAAGTGCGCGGCACAGGCTGCCAACTCCCGACTAACTCAATCATTGTTTCATAAGTAGCAACATATTGACCAACCAAATTTAATAAGCGACTTTCAAACCGATAGTATTGGACTGTTTGCTCTCTAATAATCGTCATCGCCATGTTTAATAAATTTGCACCGGGAACATTAGCCATTATGTTTTACTCACTTCGTGCGTTAACGTAGCAATCATCAATCCCGTGTCAACCAGAGGCTTAGTTAATAACCCTATGGTTTTTTTATCTTTGTATCTGCTTAACCGGGCGGCTATTGTTGCTGGAGCCAATGGCGGAGACGTAATAGATTTTATCTTTTTAAGTACATCGTTTTCAGCTTGCACCGCCAAAAACGTCATAGCGGTAACAGGCGATAAATTATCTTTTAAAACTTTCTCAGCAAGCTTTTCTGCAAAAGCACGCCAATCATTTTGTTTTTCAATAATTGTTGTTCGCATGAAGGGACGGGGTGGTATATTTTTTGAGGGGTTTCCGTATTCATTTTGAGCCGCAATTTCTGCCACAAAATCGCCCCCTTGGTCTTCAGGATACCTAGACTTTTCAAACCAACCTACCTTACCAGAAAGGCCTTCAATACCGTTAATTGCTACTTCAAGTTTTCTAGCAATATCCGAAGATACTCTTTTGATTTCCATCGCTAAGAATCCCCACCCCTTGGCCAGTAAGTACCATAACCAAAACTAGGAACTAAACCAAAGCCCGCTAAACCTGTTCCGGGCATCCCAACAAATTGCCCGCCCACAGTGTTAACTTGTAATAAGGCTAGTAGCTGTCCGCCATAAGGGCTAGTACTGAGCCACCATTGCCATTGATTTTTAAGAGGCGGCGGGGTTAAAGTTACAGTAACTTTATCAACTGTAGCGTTTTGCATCAAACCAGGGACTTGACCGATAGCAATTAAGCCGGATAAATAAACCAAATGAGCTGTCATTAAATTTATTGCATACTGCCTGCCATCGCATTGCAAGTTACCCTGCCAACTTACATCAGATACGTAATTAATCGCATTATTCCAATACTGTTGTAAAGTTGACTCCGGATAAATAACTATATTTGAGTAAGCGGGGGCAACTGCAATAAATAAGTCGTAATCAAAAGTTAACAACGGCGGGCAAGTCATAGCCTTTCCTTTTAGTTTCTAAATTCAGATCTTTTTAGTGTAAACTTTATTATCTTTTGACGAGTTTTCACCAGTAGCAAAATCTTCGGGAGTTAAAGGAGCACTGCCATCCTTATCGTTCATATCTTTGATTTTCTTTTCTGTTGATACATCTTTTTTATCGACTGATATCCAGCCTTCTTTAATGTGCTTTAAAAACGAATCGTTTTTCATAAGCCATTCTAAATCTTCATCACTAACAGGAGTCATAACGCCCAGCGGTGTATGCAGATTCTTAATCGTTGCTACCCCATGGCCGCCTTTAATTTCTACTTTTTTTAATATACGTGCAGGGCCTGATGTGTGATTATGATATTCAGTGTAAATAATGCTGCAAGTTGCGGTACAATAAATATATTGCATAGTTTTTCCTTTTTTTATTCACACCAGAATAAATCCGGTGTGAATTTTACACTATATGATTAAATTTTAAATATTAAAATAGCGTACAACTGCCCACGGACGTTTTACCATGATACCGGCAGTGGCCATGCTATAATCTTCTTCGTAAGACTTAGCTAATTGTTGAACGCCAAGCATCATGAATTTTGTCGGTACAACTTGAATCATTGTAGCGCCGCCATCGGTTGACTGGTCTTGGATTCTGTCAGCGTAAAGATAAAATACGTTATCTCCTGCATTTGCATCGTTAAGCTGAGGAGCGGACACGACGCGAATACGAGGATATGCAGCAGTCATCCAAGCCCTAACACTGATACCGAAGTCCGATGTTTTTGACAAGTAATCTACTGAGTCAGTTGCTACGGCAAGAGTTAAATCAACGCTTTCGGGATCAATCAAGTCTTGTGATTGTGTGCGTAACGCTTGAATTGCTGTCACGATATCCAATTGAATTTCAAGGAAAGTTTTAACGGCCCAAGTTCTGCCTGCAACGCCAGCCGCTACTTGTACATAAGAGCCTAAAGCTGGATCGTTCAAGAACCCATAAGTGTTGTTATTGCCACTGTTAAAACCTACAAAACCCACGTTATTGCGCTGGATATCAAGTGCAAGTGCTGCGGCTTCGCGTTTAGCGCCGGAATCGTCAACAAGCATACGAGCAGCACGAGCAGCTTCAAGAATCCCGACTTTCATGCCTTCTTCAAAGCGTACTACTGTACGATAATTGAAGTTAGTATTCCAAGAGGATAAAGGCACGTTACTGTAATCGCCGTATGGCAATGATGTTCCAACTCGCTCTAAGATTGATTGAACAATTTGCTCATCTTCCCAGTTTCCGGAAATCATGATACCAGCTAAGTCATCAATTTTACGAGGTGCGGTAGCTACGTAAACTAAACCTGGTAACCAATTTTGCAAAAATTGAACGGGGGTAGCAACTGAAGCGGTCGTTACCGTAGGCTGAACGGCATCCATTGAAAAAGCCATTGCATCCATTGCTTTTTTTCCGGCCATCATTTGTTTAACATGTGATTTGTTGATGTTAATGCCGATCATTGGTAATGATTCATACTCTGAAACATTAAAGTTTTGTAAATGCCGGCAATCTTTAGCTGCGATATAGCTTTTTACGTCGTTAGCTCTCATTTTCTATCCTTAAATTATGCTAGTTGTGGAATCACAAAAGTAGGATTAACAGTTACAACACCAAGACCCGCGCCAGCTACTGTTACATAACTAACAATGGCATTTGCAAAGGTTTTACCAACAGGCAAGGCGGCAGCTGGTGCGATAGTTTCAATTGCGCCAGTAGTGTTGTCATAAACAACCAAGTCACCTAGAGCTGCGGCAGCTGGTAATGTTACAACAATTACGCCCATGGTCAATAACTCGACAATTGTTTGATTAGGCACAGTTAAAGTTGCGGCCAATGGTTCGCCAGCAGTTCCGTATAATGCGACTACTTTTGGATTAACTAGAAAGCCTGCAAACCCACCGGCTCCGGCTGAACCTGCTTGGCATAGTCCTTCGCTTGTAATTGTGCAGCATGTTTTACCAATAATATTATAAGATGCTAAAGCCGATACAATTGTATACGTTTGTGCTTGATAAGGTGAATCGCTAAACAATTCGCCAGGTACACCGAAACCCTGTTGAATTGAAACAGTAGATTGAAAAGCCATTATTTTTCTCCTTTAAGATAAGCATCAATTGATGTTGATGCGATTTTTTTATCTTGAGTAATTGCTATGATTGATTTTTTAGCACCCATTAGGTATCCGTCTAGAACATATTTGGCGGTATCTTTAGTACATTTTAGACCTAGTTTTTTAGCGCCGTATTGTGCTACTTCATCAAGTGTTTTCAACGAGTGATCAAAAGAACCTACATGAGCGGACAATCTTTTAGCTAAAGAATCGCGAGCATTAATTTCAACCATTATATTTTTAAAGGAATTTGAATCCATTGCAGCATCTTCTTTGTCATCTTTTTTTTCTTTTTCTTCTTCGGTTTCGTCTTCTGCTTCTTCTGTAGCTTCGTCAATTGCATTTTCTTCGTTGACAAAATCAGCGGGTTCTACTGAGTCTTCAATTTCGATTTCTTCGTCTGATGCTGATGAACTCATACTTTCAAGTAAATCGTAGCATCTTTTAACCATATCTTTAATTTCAGACATAGACATTTCATTTTCATCTTTTACTTCTTCGGTAACTTTGCAATTAGTCATGTTGATATCCTTTGCATCTAACGTAAATTTAAACGAATCAAGAACCGACACGTCATGCCCCGATCGCCCTTCTTGCACTAAAGCAAGATGATTGCCTCTGATATTAGTTTGTATAAATTGATACTGCTTACCATCATACTCGCCATTTTGTTCTTCGTATACACAACGGTAACCTATGGATAGTTCTCGCTTGCCATTGTCAATTAGATCACGAAGTTTTTCAGAAAATATTTTAATGTTAGCGGTTAAATAAGGAGAATCAAATTCCACTGTTTCTCCCGTTGTGCCGTGAACACCTTTATCAGCTGCGTCAGTTAGATTGTCGGCTTTATTTCCGATCATTTCGTGATCGTCAGTAAACGGGATTAGTTTGAAAGACTCGATAGTTTCAAGATTGTTTAATGATTCTTCTGAACGATACACCCCAAATATTTGATCGGGAGGCAAATCACTAGATATCTGTGCGCCCGAATACTCAAAAACGCCCGTTCGAGATATCGGATTACCTTTTATTTCCATGAAATCATTAATATCGTATTCGCGTTTTGATGCTGCCATTTTTTATACGCTCCAATCAAAACAAAAATCATTGTATCTTATTTTTACGATTTAAATATATATTTGTATTTTGATATTTTAAAAATTTTACATCAAATTTAACAGCACCATACTTTAGATTTAGATTGCTTTTCTTCGTCTTCGTCTACTACTGTGTCTCGACTTACAAAAAATGAAAGACTACTACCCATGAAGCTGCCACGCAATCCGGCAGACGTCTTTGATTCGCGATGCGCACGCCTTGGCTCTGCCTTTTCATCAGCAATCACAACATCAATAACAACGGGCGGAACAACTATTTCAGTTTTATCTTTCATGATATCACCCCTAAGATAGTGGTTAAACATCATCATTTTACTTTTCTTTTTTTTTCATTATGTACATCACAGCAAAAAGAACGACCGATTCAAAGCCGTCAATTGACGCTAGTAAGCCGTGCATTTCTGTTGAGTCGATGTTTCCATCGCTGATAGCTTGAAAAAAGTTAGTTATGAACGTAATAAAGCACAGGACAGCAGGTGCGCCGACCGCTAGATAAAGTTTGTCTTTTAAATTTTTCATGTTACGCCCCTAGATTTAGTGACTTGCTCATTATAACACATTATTTTTTTGCGGGGGTTTCTTGTGTTTACGGCCGCTTTGTACTCTTCTAATCTTTTTTCGTGAGCGCGGTCTTGGTCTTCGGGGTTGAACTTGGTGTTGACCTTGCCACTATTAACGGGGTTAGGGGGTTGACCTTTAGCACCAATCGGCGTTTCAAAGCCCTTTTTGATAATCTTTATTAGCCCGTTAATCTTCTGTGCATTCGTGTATTTCTTTGTGCCTTGAATTTCTAGGTGAAATTTACAGGCCATCAAAAACTGTTGATCGGTTCTTGTGTCTGAATCAAGCTTTGCGGATAAAAGGGTTTTGTCTGTTGACGTTGAAATAACCACACTACTACTATTCAAATTTTCATCAGTAGTATTAGTTTGTGTTTCAGTATCTGTATAAGTATCTGGTATAGGTGGTACGTAATCCGTACGATCCATTGTACGGATTACGTCTAATCCATTATACGAATTACGTACAATGGTTCTGGCATTGGGTTGTAGGCATGCTATGTCTAAATTTAAATCAAAAAGTATATTATCTGACAATGAATACCACGATGTTCTATCGTATCTCTTTTTATTAAAGTTGCCTTTAATTAGTGCATTTTGTTTGATGCAACTTGCTATAATATCCTTTATTAATCTTGGTTTAAAATATGGGAAATATGCAGCGTAAAACTCTGGTGTGCCGTATGTCCAATAACGATCCTCATGAAAGTTTTTCTTTTTAGCCGCGTTAGTTCTAGTCCAGAAAATAATCGTATTTAAAAATATAGCTTCATTTATTCCGTATTTTTCTGCTATGAAAGGGTTAAATGTATGGTCACTCATGGTATGATTGCTCCGTGTCGTTCGTTGTTGGCCGATACGCCTGTATCCTGATTCGGTACAAAAGCCTAACTTCTCGTTCAAAGTAAGTTAGGCACTCCATTTTACTCTCGTATTATATCATATTATTAACCAGATAGATCAAAAACTGGTAAAGCTCGACACCTGCAATAAGGCGGCACGCTGGGAAATCCCAAGTCTCGTTCAGGTATATTTATAGCTTTTTGCTCTGCTATTAGATTTTCAAAACTAAAAATCATACCGTTCATTTTTATATGAGAATCGCGGGGATGTTGACTACCCCCGGTGTGAAGCCATTCAAACTTTTTAACCTGCAATGCCTCCATTTTAGCTTTTGCAATTAGGTTGTAAGCTTTTCGAGTTTGATCTAATGCAATCAATTTTGCGCGTCGCTCTGTCATACCCGCATACTTATCAAGTTCGCTAACTAAATCAAACGTACCCGCGCCCGATATTGATCGCATTACAACGCCCGTAACGTTCTTAAAATACTCGTCAGGAATAGATTTTATAAGTGACACGTTTTGAGCAATAATAGCCTTAGATACGTCTTCAATTTCCGGCGTTATAATTGACGTCTTTAAAGATAGGCCGCCCGTTAATTGCGATAGACTTCTATGCAAGCTCGTTGTTGCGTATCTTTGAGAGTAATCAACCATTGTTTTTGCTAGCTTACTAGAGCGATAACTGAATAATTCCGTGAACTTGTTAGTTAAAGCGTTAGTTAATATCCGCGCTTGACTTGCTAAGCTATCGTCCATAGCTGAATCCAGCACAGGCAAACGTCTGAATAAATTAGTGATCGCCTGCCTAGTTTCCCGCGTCATTTGCAACACCATTTTTCTCAACTCGCCCGCGTATTTGTTTTGAATCGAAGCATTAACGTTCAATGGTTGCCCTCGTAAAACTATTTCACGTTTTTTTGAAATTGATGGTTTCATCAAGCACCCGTTTCATTTGATGCAATGTCAATATCGTTGTCCAAGTCCGTTTCAAAGTTCTCATCAAGAAGCCCTGTATAGCCTGAATCGGGGTCGTTAATTACACGTTTACGCTCGTCATTACCATCAATCGCACCCGATGTAATCAGTGTTTGACCAGTCTCTGAACGAAGCTTGTTTATTTCTCCGAGCTCTTTTGCGCTCATTGCGTTAACCGGCTTCCACGATATTGTAATATCAAAATTTTCAATATTGTTTGTTGGTGCTATCTCTGAGCGTATTAAAAGCAAGTGATGTCGGTTAAGCAATGGCGTTAAGTCGTGCGACTGAATCGTTTCCAACTCTTCGTGATATGATTTTTCTTCGTGCTCGCCTGTTGAATTAAATCCCTTGGGTGCTGTTCCTAGTAATTTTGTTGCAGGGACGTTAGATGCCGCAGCGACAAGCTGATATTGAGTCATAATCACATCATCTAAGTCAGCTAAACTAGTATCGAACTGGGTCATTGATTCATCAAGACCTAGCGTTTTAACGCCAAAATTATCACGATTATAGACCCATTGGGCGAGTCTTGCAGCGGCTTGACCAGGTATCGCTTCAAACTGGGCAGAATCTAAATTTATAACATCAGTTCTTTTTGTTACAGCAAGCATAGGAGCTTCATTCGCGATTCTTTCTGCTGCAAAAACACGCTCTGCAATCTTTTGAGGGACTGATATGCCACCGTATATGTACGCGGGTTTCATGATGTCGGCTACTTCATCACCTTTGAAAATAACTAGGTGTGTTCTGTGAACTAATTGGCCATTAATATTCCACCAAGTTGGTTCGTAGAAATTTATTGATGCTGGGTTTCCTGAATCTTCGTTACTTAATTGTGGGGTTATCCAATACGGGTCAATCTGCGACATGCCTTTATAGCTGCCCTCTGTAACGCCGTCGGGGTTGAACGGGTTGCGGTAATAATCCGGGTCGCTAGACTCAACAACAAACATGCAAACGCGAATGCCGAACACTCGACCCATTTGTATAAATTGTATAAGATTTTTATTAACGTCATATTTTACATCTAGATTTCTAATTTCATCAATAATACTTGGATCTACTTCTGTTCCATCATTTACGGTTATGTCATAACCGTTGCGTACAGCGTCTTTAGCGGGCATTAAACACGCCTTCGACACTAACCATTGCTGAGCAATCATAGCGCACAACTGATACCCGATAAACGATTTGTTAGCGTACCAGAGCACTTGTTGCTCCGGGATTAGCTGATTTCTAAAAGATGATTTTATGTTTGCATGATTATCCATGGCGAACGTTTCTTTTCCATCTTTTGTCATTACATTATGCCGAGCGGGCTGGAAATTTATTTCCCAAAGTCTCTCTATTTGCTCGTGCACGCTTTCTTGTTCTTCGTGCGTTGAAAACATTTGGCGCGGCTTTTCTCGTTTTTCGGGTACTATTAAAGAGACTTTTTCGTAACCGTATTTTTTTAGTATTTTAGTGATCATGTGAAAAATCCCGCATTTGGTTTGTGAGTAGGAGCAAAAGCGATCAAAACCGCATCCGCACAGTTTGGTGATTTTGAACCATCTGGCTTTTTATTTACAAGTATTTTTCCGTTACTGTTTTGACCGTAAGTGGGTTGACTAAGTTCAACCATCAGCTTTTTATAATCCGGTATTTTACTCGATATTGAAATTATATCTTCGTGATTCACTTCTAGCTCATCAACGATTGCGCGATGAGTCATTTGAAATCGTCGACGTAATGACCACCAGGCTTGCGCTTTTGCGTTCGCAAAAAAATCTTCATTACTACGACCCTTTTCCGTATCGCGATTTTCATTTTCTGATTTAAACGGGTTAGCTGTTTTATTGACCACCTCACCCGAGCCGCGAAACGGGTTAAACAAAATTTTCTTTTTACCTTCTTCAGCTCGAATTTTATTAATAGTACGAGCATCGCCGCGCACACCAGCTCCGAGGCCATCAGCATCATAGTCAACGCTATAAAAATTAAGATCATCAGCAAAATCAAAAACCCTGTTGACCGAATCATATATATCACCGCCTTTTCCTGACCAAAAGTGAACGCTGGATACTAGAATACCATGTCTTGCACAAATTGCGTTTTTGTCTGCTCCTTCATCCGCGACATCAAAACCTATTTTACGAACGCCTGTTGGTGTAATATTAAGCTTTATGTGCGCGTCTAGTGACGATTGCACCCATGCTGCTGGAATGAGAACGCCCTCCATTGAGGCCGAATAATCTAAGTCTAATTCTTGGGCTATAATAACTGGATCGTCAATAAAATCACATGTGCGCTTGTACCATTCTATATCTTTCCGGGGATCGGACGTCCAATGGAATGAAAAAACGGGCACTTTGCCACTGAATCGCCTTCGTGAAAAAGAATTGTTCATCCCGCACGGCGTAGAAACATCAATTCGACAATTAGTAGTTTGTGATAGCGAAGCATCCATCAAATGCGCTCGAGGAATAAAAGCGGCTTCGTCAATTATATAAATGCCCGCTCGCCCTCCGCGCCCTATTCCGTCTCCGCTTTCCCCAGTTATAACCGATCCTGAATCCGGAAATTCGACGCGCATATAAGGGCTATGTTTTCGCTCACTCCACGTTCCTTTAAATTCGACGGGTAAATATCGCAAAAATTGTCGAGCTTTCCATAATAAAGATTTTGGATCGCCCTTCTTATCCACGTACTCCTCTTTACGACTTCCAAACCCAATCGTCATACCCTCATAAAAAAGACACAATGTGCACGCTGTACTTATCGTAAGCCACGACATGCCAAGTTCTCGCGACTTATCAGTAATCCCCGGCTCTTTGTTTTTCCATCTTTCCATCAGCCAGTTAACCCATTCCTCTTGACGCTCAAAAAGCAAAAAAGGGGTCAAAGCAGGTAAACCACGCTCAACATTCCGAGGATCACTAGTCACGCCCCAATCTATAATAAATTGCGCGGGGTTTTCTTTGTAAAACTTTTTTAAAGGAGGAAGCAAAGAAGAATCGGCACGTATTTTTTTTAAAATATCGACTCGACGTTTAAAAACAAATGAATAATCTGGCTTCTTAAAATCAAAATCAAAAGGAATAGGCATGCGCTTCTCAATAGATATTTACTAACAAAAACTGTGGGTAAAGCTGTTAATAATGCGCCAAAAACGTTGGTGAGTCTAGTGAGTAAGCTTTGATGTGCTTTAAACAATGTGATTATTTTAATACTAATTAAATATCCTGAGTATATTACAAATGTTTTTGCACTAACCCTTGTAATATATTCAAGAGCTTGATATAATTCATTCATCAACTAAACAACACAACAACTAGGAAACAAAAATGAGAATGCCAACAAACTACAAAGCTAATCAAGACTTACTTACACCTGACATGATTATAGAAAAACAATGGCTTGCTGAAAACGCGCCGATTTTTGGACGACAAAGAACAGAAGAATATACGGCAAGGTCGATAACATTTAACGCTTTATGCGACAACCTAGGCGCAACATTTTGCAAAGTAATTTAGCACTTGAACTGCAATAATAAACAATTAAACAAACGGGCTAGAAATAGCCCACACAACAATTAGGAAAATAAAATGGATGTATTAAGTTTTGATTACGATATTGAACACGGCTTCGCCTGGATAACACTAGACAATAAAATGACAGTTCAAGTTTGTCTGAAAGACCACAAAAAAGTCATTAAAAAGACTGATTGCGGTCACAATTGGGGTTTGTCCGGTGAAAATAACGAAGCAGCTTTTGAAGCGTTTGGTGAAGATGAATGCATGAACGCTTTATTTTTAGAAGCTGAAAATAATGGCTTTGAAGTAATCTAAAACTATCGGGCTAGAGATAGCCCACAACGGAGTAATGAAAATGACAGTAGCAGAAGAAAAGATAATGTACGATTGGGAAGATGATGACTTTGAAATCAAGGGAACACGCTGCCCGCTAAGCTTTCCCCAAAACAAACTGCTAGATACTAATGATCTGGAAATATATCCAATATCAAAGCGCGAACAAATAGAAAGTGAACTTAATAGAATAATTGGAAACTTAGAACACTTACTAGAATTTATGAAGTTGAACCCTGAGAAACGGTCGCAAAAGAGCACAACGGAGTACACAAAATGACAACAAAGATAATGCACGAGTGGGAAAACAGGTTTCATAAAACACGCGCAAAAAGTACAATAAATGAGGAAAAAGCTCATAATATTGATTATATGTATTATGCAGGATATATAAATTCTAAGGACAAAGACTATAGAAAACTTAGTCGACTTCGCAATGCGCTTTGTCCACATAAATACCGTGACTGCTCTTGTATGACAATGAGCGGGGTCGCGTGATGAAAAAATACAGCACATACGAATACACATTAATACAAGACCTTTTCGGCGAGCACAGCGTCTCATGGGTATACGAAATACTTGGCGAAGATGCTTATGGTGATAATTGCGTAATCCGTGAATCTGATGAATGGTACGACACTAAGACTGACGCTGACACGGCCGCAAAAGAGCACATCGACAAACTAGAATCAGGAGAGGGCTAGGATGATAATACATCAATTATTAAACAATAATTACACGATAGCGATTAACCGAAAAGGGTCAGCAACATGTATAACCCTTTGCGGCGACACTATCTTAGCAAATGATGATGAGATTGAAAACCTTGAATCTGCATTAACGGATATTTTACATGCGATAAGTTTGTATAAGCGAGGATTAAATAATGAGTAGAGAGAATGAGGCTTACGGTGATGAAGACTACGACGCTTTGCCGGATAACGAGGAATGTGAGGAGTAATTAAAAATGTTTGGATGCAAAAAAGAATTAAATCAACTAAGAAAGGAAATCATAGACTTGCGTAGACAGTTAATAATGATCCAAGAACAAAACGTAGCGCGCCATAAAGATTTCGTAAAATACATTTTTCAGCAAGTAGAAAACATTATTGGAGTAGTAAAATGATAACAGCCGCCGCCTTTGCAGTATGGATATTAAACACATCTGTCAGCCACCGAACGCCTGGCAGCACACAAAAATATCAAGAGGGACCATACAAAACACTTGTTGAATGTGAAGCACAGGGCGCAAAATTCTGGACAAGATTTTATGATATGTATCGCAATGAGCAAGATATGCCACTTGGTGGTGCTATTTGTACAGCAAGAGCGCACGGACATTGTTGGACAAGCGTTATAAAGTGTAATCGCCCAGGTGTTTGCGAGTACTTGAATCAAAATCCTGATGAGGGGTATGTTTGTGATTGATCGAGAGCTAGTTAAAGATGTACTAATCGTTTTATTCGAAGGCGCACTAATAACTGTGTGCACGTTTGCCATAATTTTTATTTTTTACATAATTTTATAACAGGAGTTTAGCATGTTAATTTTAACTAGAAATATAGGACAGAAAGTATACATAAATGACCGCGAAATCATTGTAACGATTTTAGACGTGCAAGGAAAGCAGGTTAGAGTGGGAATCGAAGCGCCGGATCACATCGACATTCATCGGGAAGAAATATACAACAAAATTAAAGGAGAATTATAGTGTTCGTAACAATTATTTACAATGAAGGTCAGATAACAATTAATTTAGATCTGGTTTCTTGTATTACAAACACAGAAAACAAATTATATTTTTATTTTGACGGCAGTGATAACGATTACGCTACTATCAAAATAAAGTCTAATGATTCTGCGCTGGATTTTATAGATAAATTAATGAAATGCAAAGAAAGATATACAATATTTGATCTTCGCACCCCTTAGAATTTTGCGCGGGGTTAATCCCCCGCTTTGCCTAGCATTTCAGCCATTGTAAATAAACTTGATGCGCTATCTGTGCTGTCATTACTGGCGGAACACTCATTCCAATTAAATATATCGGTTTTACTTTTTTAAAATTGTAATCAAGTGGGTAACTACCAGATAATTTCAATTCATTGTTTGACAATAATTTTATTTTAGAATAATGAAAAAGACAACTTCCATTTGCTATTGTATTTATTACTTTTTGCGGGTGCAATTTTTTTGCATTAAACATGCTTCCCTTAGGATGCACGGAAGAAAGAGAATAACCCGGCTTGCAAATTGCTAAATATGGCAAATGGCAATTGAGTACTTTATTTTCATATACATCATCTTCTATTTGAGAATAAACAATTGCTTTTTCATTAAAGTTAAAAACTAGCTTTGGATATTTTAAGTCTTTTCTGTGACATATAAAAAAGACCCTTTCGCGCATTTGTGGAACGCCCATGCTTGCCGCATTAAGCAAAAAAAACTGCACGTTATATCCTGCCTCTTGAAAGCCTTTGACAATATTTTTCACATAAACTTTTGCATTGCCTTGTAATAATCCTTTGACATTTTCCGCTATAACAACTTTTGGTTGTAACTTTTTCGCAAGCTCAATATATGTAAAAAATAAATCATCTAGCTTTTGTTTTGCTTGCCCTTCTTTAAATATTTTTTCTTTTCCCCAGTCCTTTTCACGGTTTCCAGCCATTGAAAAACTACTACATGGCGGCGACCCGTCCAATAAATCCAAGTTAAACAATTCTTCTGGTAGGTTGTCACGCAAAACAAATTTTCTAATGTCTTCATTAAATAAATATTTTGGGTGGTGGTTGGCTTCGTAAACGTCAGCTATTGGCTGATCAATTTCCACGCCGCCAAGATGATTGAAGCCGGCCAGCTTATAGCCCATCGATGAACCGCCGCCGCAAACAAACGTACCGAACACTTTTAATCCATGCGCATCAATTCCTTTTCCAGGATAACCATCTGAAAGATTCCATTTGTACGGAAATTTATAGCTCATTATTTAACAACTGCAATAAAGCTATTTCTTTCGATGAGTTTATATTGCGCAACTTTTCAACTACAAGCTCATATTTTTCTTGCGAAAATTTAAATTTTAGTTCCATAATGTCATCACTGAAATCATTGGTATTTAGCTCCTTGTTTTTGTCTGAGTAATCCAGCTCCACATCATTCAATAACGTCTCTAAATCATTTTCATCAAAACCAAGAAAAGATAAATCAAAATTTTCGTCTTCTAAAAACGTCAATTCGAGTTTAAGAAGATCTTCATTCCATCCCGCATTTAACGCGAGCTGATTATCAGCAATAATATAAGCGCGCTTTTGAGCCTCAGTTAAGCCATTAATAATCACGCAAGGAATATCATCCATATTCAATAATAAAGCTGCCTCTAATCGACCGTGCCCTGCTATAATCAAGTTATCTTCGTCAATCAATAAAGGGTTTGTAAATCCAAATTGCTCAATAGAACGTTTTATTTGATTAATTTGATCAGAAGAATGAGTACGCGAGTTTTGACTATACTTAATTAATTCCGCACATGATTTCACAGAGTAAACAGGAAAACCCATATATCTAAACCTCTACAATTTAATCAAGAAAAAACCTAAATCAGCAACAAACTTAAGCTGACTGTTTTAATATTGGCTAATTAGGTTTTATTGTTATGTTTATTTCCTGATTGTATCGTATGATCAAGCTTAATACAAAGCATTCACACCAGTAATAAATGGGGCTATTCGCCCCACAAAACCCTTGTTAATGCGCGATACAGGTATACCATCAATTTCGCTTTCGTGTTTGCGTTGAATAACGACCTTAAACACCGCATGATAATCTTTAATCATTGAACTTTATCCTCTTTGTCGTTTAACTCTAAAAATTCAAATAGGGGGTGTCACATTTTATTTAAACCAAATTATCGCCTACAACCCTTGATGTCATTGAGTTGTAGGCGATACTAACTTTTTAAAAAATAAAAATTGTGACACCCATGACACCCATATCTATATAACACCCTAGTTATCCTTCTAAGCTGTTTCGCTACTCTGTACTGTATGTATAACTACATACTTATTAAAAAATATATATTTAGGTGTCATAGGTGTCATAAACACGCATAAAACCCTTGATGGTATTGATGTGACACCTAAAGTGACACCCGTGACACCTGCATGAGGTGTCACATGTTAAATGAACATGATATGGGTAGATAATAATGCCTGCGTTTTGCTCCTGTTCCTTTTTTAATCCTCTTTAAATTTATATCTATTTGCCATAGGTTTTGGCGTACTTTGCCAGTTTGGTTTATCACGAGGTAAAAACCTGCCGCCATTGAAATCAAAATACACTTCAAAGTTATCGCCGCGCCTGTTTTTCCTGCATTTTGCCACAAACAGGTTTTTATCTTGCAATTCATCTGAATATAATTCGGGTCGGTCTATTCCTATCCAAATACTTGAAGACCGCACGCTACCCACGGAATCAGCTACATCGTTCGGGTATGGGCATCGGTCTGACTTTTCGCGTTTGGACGGATCACGATTAACTTGTGTTAGTCCGATAACGATACATTTCAAGTTCATAGCTAAAGCCGCCAACCGTTGCGTTATATCTGATACCCTTAAATCTTCGCGATCGTGTTTCTGCTTTGACGTAACCAACCCGATATAATCGACCACAATAACCGAAATCGGTTTTCGCATAGCTTGCAATCGACACATAGTTTCAATGTAATCAATATCAATGCGCGGCTCATCGTAAACGCGATAATCAACAGCCAATGAAAGCCCGATTGCCTCCGTCAATTCTGATTTTGTAAGCTCATCAAACGCTTTATTCGCCAAAATTGATAAATGCCTTTCCCAAATTTCATTACGAGCCATTTCAAGGCTGAAAAACAAGGCTTGTTTGTCAGGCTGGTACATTCCCACCTGATTCATGAGATATACGCCAAAATAGGTCTTACCGACGCCAGAAGCCCCTGCAATTGTTACTAGCGAGCAGTTTCTTAACTCACCAAACCCATCTATACCAATTTCTACCGGCTCCATGTCCAGAAATTCGCCATTAAGATGGCTTTCTGCTATTTGCTCATAGTCTGCCCCGTCATTCATCGCGTTCAATTTAATGCCCCCCAGTTTTTGTATACCGTGGTGCAGGATATCGCACGCAAGATTTGTCAAAGGTTCGTCATGACAATCTAAAATGATGCTTTGCATGGTTTTAAGTTGTTGGCGCATCTGAGCGGCTTGTTCAAGCGTTGTTATTTCACGTTCAAGCCGTGACGTTGAATAATAGGTTTTATTCAAGCCATTCAACATCGTCATAAAAACATCATTGCTGCTTGATTGTAGAATGTCACTCATCGCTGACATATCGAAAACATGTTTCTCATCAAAGCATTTTTTGATAATCTTAAACAGTTCACGATGGACAGGCACATAAAAAAACCGCTCTTCTAATCTAAGCATTGATTTTTGTACTGTAAAAGACGAGTAATCCCCATCGTTAATAAGCGCACTGATAACCCCGAGTTCGGCTTCGGGGTTATATTTTGGATTTGTCATTTCTGTTCCTTCGTTCGTTCGTTAATAAAGATTCTTGTTAGCGTTCACGTTTTCCACTGTTTCCCACTTTAAAAATGTAATCAGCCCGTTTTTTTGTTCATTACCTCCTTTCCCTATGTAGCTATCAAGCGTAAACCGACTACAGTTATTCCGTAAATCCATCATGTAAGTTTTAAAATCATCAATGGTTATTGGAGACCCCGCCCTACGGAACCAATACTTTTTAAATTCACGAATAGCTTCCTTAACCTTCGACTCAATCGCGCCCGTTACCGGATTTATTAATACACGCGGATTGTCCGGCAACACCTCGTGATAAACCGCGATTAACTCTACAGGGGTTATAGGGGAAAGGGGAAGTGATGCTGCTGAAAAAGCTGCGCCAGCAGCAGTATCTTTTAGGTTCAAAAGACTTTTAGGTTCCGTATCGGCAATTGCCGACTGTTTAACGGTAGGTGTTTGCCGACTGTTTAAATTTGTAACAGTAGGTGTTTGCCGACTGTTTGTTTCTTCCTGAGATTCATTTGTGGATTTTCCCTCTCTACGATTTATGTAAATTAATTTCATTTCTGGTATTTGCTTTGTTCTTCCGAACATTCGGCCTGTTAATTCTATTAATCCCATTTCAATTAATTGAAGGCGATTAGCTATGACGGTTTCTCGGTCGTATCCGGTATCTGTCACAATCCGTTTAACCGAAGGCCAGCATTCACCATCTTCTCCAGCACGATCTGCTAAAGCCAATAAAATAAATTTCTGGGTTGGTGTCACTTGTTTTTTTGTTAATAACCATGTTGATCTGGTTGCGTCTACGCTCATTTTTGTAGATCCTTATCAACAGGTTTTTCAATAGACTTTCGATAGTCGTATTCATATTTTTTTAAACGCTCTAGCGTCATGCCCGGCAAGTCTGCGATATAACTTGGCACAATAAACCATGTTTCTTTATACTCTTTTTTATTTTCCATTATTTAATTCCTTCTAAAATTTCAATTGCAAGCCTAATCCTGATTGCTTTCTCATCCATCGACAAAGGCATTTTCGCCAATACTGCTAACCATTCGCTCAAAATATTACTCAAAATAGCGTCATTATTCATAGAGTTACATAAAAAAAATGCGTTAAAAATCCTGCCCATGTTGAAAAACATAGCATGTCCGTTGATTTCTTGTGCTTTAGCTGTTATACTTCTGTTCATATTCATGGCTACCTTACTATAGCTGTGTTTATCATTAATATTCATGGCACTCCTAATGCTGTGAATGTTGCCATCGGGCTGCGCCCAGTGGTTTAGTAAGTGCTAGAACACGAACTAAGCCACCATCCTACTTTGTTTGCTATATTAGATCAAACGCTATCCTCGAGTTCATCAAGAATGACACAAAACAGGCATAAAACTAAATGAAACGCGCGATCTTCACCCGCTGAGACACCGCGCGTAAACTCTGTGGATTCTTCGAGATTTTCCAAGCAATGGTCTCGACTGTCTTGCCGAAAGCTTAATATTGCTTCGGATAATTCTTCTAATTTTTCTAATGTTTTAATCATAATTATTCCAAAAGTTTATTGAGACATTTAACCCAAGCTTTGACGTCACAATCCATGCCAGCGTCATCTCTGTCAATTGCGTCTTGTATTTCTGCGCAATACTTACTTTTTCCATCAATCTTATCTGCGAATTTAATCAGTAGGTCAGACACGTCAGCGGTACAATACGTTTTGCGACCTAGCGCGTATCGAAACGCGTAGAACGCTAGATCGTTAAAGTCTTTTTGGTCAATTTTCATTTTTTACCCCTAGTTTAAATCTAACCATCGCCGCCACCAGAGCCAGAGCCACAACCATAGCCACAACCATAGCCATATCTATCGCCCGAGCCGGAGCCATAGCCGGAGCCATCTACATAGCCAGAGCCAAATCCATCCCCAGAGCCAAATCCTGTGCCATCCCCATCGCCATAGCCATGAGCATCCCCGCCCCCAGATCCAAATCCATAGCCAGATCCAAAGCCATCGCCACTGCCAGAGCCATATTCATCATCATTAACCATCGCCATCTCCACTGTCGTAGCCATAGCCGGAGCCAAAGCCATAGCCAGAATCCAATCCAGTGCCATATCCATCGCCAGAGCCATTGTCAGAGCCAGAGCCCGAGCCGAAGCCAGAGCCCGAGCCGAAGCCATAGCCTGAATCTGAACCATCTCCAGATCCTTTGCCATAGCCATCCCCAATGCCATCACCAGTGCCATCACTATAGCCATCGCCGGATTCATGGCCATGGGTACGGCCATAACCATGGCCAGAGCCATGGATTTTACTAGAGGGTTTCACAATCATTCAGCCCAAACTTTCACGCCATCTATTGACTCTTTTGCCTGTTGCGTTACATCTAAAATCTCAATAACTTGCAAAAGCTCAATACGATCAACGGCGCACGGAAATTTACATTCACCGGGTGATTTAGTCCCTTCCATTGCTAACTGACTCAAAGATGCTGCGCCTGACCAGTACCAAATTCTTCGCGCATTCCGTATAACAACTTCCTGCCCGTTTCTTGACTCAATCACGCCGAAAAACACGCCAGCAGAATACGTTCTCACTATCTTGTATTCAGCTTCGATTGACTGTTTTACGTAAGTTTCGCCGTTTATTACTATTTCATTGTTGTTCATGTTTTACCCCTGTATAAGTCCAAGTTTAATTATAAAAGCCCGTTCAATCGCTTCAGCAATTTGTGTCGGATAACCAAAACCACAATGCGCATCTAAAACCTCTGTGATAACATCAATCATTTTAAAGCCGTTGCAAACAATGTGTCCGGCACTGTGTGCGGCACTGGGAATGGTTTTCCCAATATTTCCGGGTATGTCTATCGTTGTTAGATTATTCATCTTGCGCCTCTTTCATTTCCGTAACCTCTTTTTGCATTTCAGTAATAATAAAAGACATTAATTCGAGTAGTAACGGCTCTTCCGCTGCTGTACATGTTCCCATCTTTTCGTCTATCCAGTTTGTTATTTTAGTTATCATTTGTAAAACTCTCCTCACTATTCGCTAGGCTCTCATCACTATTCGCGGGGCTATCGGTGTTATTCGCTAGGCTTTTCTCACAATAGTTATCAATCAAACACCGAAAAAATGCTGAGCCAACCCCAATATGCCAAATGTAATCATAATGCCGGCTGCTGATATTAAAAATGTCATTCTTGTATCTCCTCTCTTAAAAGTTTTGTTAAAATAATATTTTTAGGCTCTAAATCGCCGTCTTCAATGTGATACTTTAGTATCTGAAAGAAAGCTGCTGCAATCTGTATCTGATACTCACTACTACTGTTCAAACTACCTTCCATCATCTTAATGACACGCTTAATCCCGATAGATGTTTTTTTTGATTCTTTTTTCATCAAGCGTAATGAGCCAGCCGAAATCATTTGCAAACCTCTCTTTTTAACTCAACGAGCGCACGAGCTAAGACATTAAAAGCCGTGTTCGACATGACTGAATCAACGCGATTCGGTCGGTCTCTGTCTATCAAAGACTCTAAAGCAAAAAAAGCTTTATCAAGTGGACTAGTCATAAACTTGGCCGCTGACTTGCGTAAACCTTCTAATTCTTCGCGTTCGCTAAGCGTCAAGCTCATCGTTCACCCTTTTAGTAATGTAGTCGGTATCAGCTTTTAATACGCCGCCTGTTTGCTTCTCTATCCTCATTTGTGACGGATACGGGATATAACCCCGACGTTTCCAGTGACACGGCGTTCCCGCTGAAAAACCGCACGCTTTAAATAGTTTGTACATAGTACCGTAGTGCTTTACTGCTTCATCTAATGTCATTTATTACCCCCTTTTACTAATGTTAATATATTATAACATTCGCTTGATTTATGTCAAGAGTCATAATATAATTACCCTACGTCATACCGACGCAATTAATTTTAAAGAGGTAAATATGAGTATGAAAGATGAGTTTCCTGAGGTTCTAGACAACGGCGCGACTGTTCGTGACTTGATAAAGCATATTAATTTATGTAATGACACGATTGATATGATGTCGAATTCAAAGGCTATTGCTGAGAATGATTTAGCAAGGTTGTTAGAGCACACAAAAATCGGCGCACACACTCACACGTTTGACGACTGGAAAATTACAATCACAACCGGTTTAAACTATAGACTAAATATTGATAGATACATTGATTCGCTAAGTGCTGTTGATAATATTGATGGTAGGTTTACGATTGTGAAGCAAGTAACAAAATTTGAGCTTAATAACAAAGCGATTCGTGATTGCGAAATGTATGGCACGCAACAAGATAACGCGATTAAAGATGCTTATTTGTCAGCAACACCTAAGAAGTTGCATATTAAAATTGCGAAGGTGACTGTATGAAATACGCGGCTTTGTTGATGTTTTTATTATTGTCTGCGTGTGTTGCTGATATCCCTGCCCCTAGTACACACCAGAACCAGAATCATAATCAAAACGGGGATTTATACTCTGATGGATGTGGAGCATGAGCAACACGGTGATTATAGTGGGTGCGTCAGGCAGCGGAAAAAGTACGAGCATTAGGGGTTTAGATCCGCTGTCAACTGTGATTATTTCAGCGAATGACAAGCCGTTACCTTTTCGTGGTTACAAGAAGAATTACAACGAGGAAGCCAAGAACTTTTATCATATTCAAGATCACAATAAAGTGATTGGTTACATTAGGGCAATCGATAAAAGACGGCCAGAAATTAAAACACTTGTAATCGACGACTTCAATTATTACATGACACATGAGTTTATGAATCGAGTAATGGAGCGTGGTTTTGATAAGTACAATGAGTTAGCTTTTCATGCATATGAAATGATTACAGAAATTACAAGGACGCGCGAAGATTTGACGTGTTTCATCTTGACGCACAGCGACACCGACGCACAGGGTAACGTAAAGATAAAGACAATCGGTAAGCTCATCGATGATAAAATATGCCTTGCTGGTATGGTTACATGTGTTTTACATTCCCAGGTACAGGATGGTAAGTATAAGTTTTTAACGCAACACAATGGAACGCACTTGGCTAAATCGCCTATTGATATGTTTTCAGATCAATATATAGATAACGATTTAGAATTTGTACGGCAATCAATGACAACATACTTTGAGGGGTAAATATTATGGGTTTTTGGACTTCAGGTACAGGAATAGCACCATCAGGTAAACCAGAAGACAGTTTTTTATCGGATTTTTCATCGATTCCGGATGGAACCATATCAGATGCAAGTATTAAGAGTTTCTTACTAGTTGATTCTAATACGCCTTTTGGCAATAAAAAGTATTATGAAATTAAGTGGAAGCTAACAAGCGGACAATTTAAAAACCGCGAAGTATCGCAGAAAATAAAATGTTTTGATGGCAGCCTTTTGGCGATTGATCGCAATCTGTCAATGTTAAAACTTGTGATGGGATTGTTTGAATTCAAGCCTTTGCATGCCAACGCGCCAACAGATGCTGACTTAGCGCCTATGCAAGGCCGGATTGCTACAATAAAAATTGCTGAGTGGGAACTGACTACGCAAGACGGTAAAAATCTGACTGGTAATAATGTGACGGAAGTTCACGCGGCGGGTTCTGTTGCGAATGAAGTCGGCGTTAAGAAAGTAACACCGGTTGCAACGGGTGTACCGATGTCGGCTTTGCAACGTAACGCTAACAAAGTAATGGATTTAGACGACGTACCATTTTAAGTTTTATTTTTGCATATGACAGCGATTCGCTGACTTTTAGATAGCAGCCCTCTATCGTGCGAATGGGCAACTAATTATTAAAAATTAAGGATTAATTATGGCTGGTATAAGTGCTGACGATAGGGATATACATTTGAGAGCGGTAATAAAATCAAATTTGGTTTGTGGCGATATTCTTTATATTGACAAAATGGCTGATGACATTTTATCTGACATTATTGATGTTTTGTCTAATTTTTCATTACTTCAAAAATTGGACGCTGTTTCATGAGTCGAGTAACTCTTTCGGGCTATGTCGGAATTATGAGTAGCAACGGGCGCTTTGAGGCGTATTACAACCGAAGCAAGCGCCGCGTTTACGTTGGCACGTATGACACGGTAAAGGAGGCGCTTCTCAACCAGTGTATTGCTATGGGTATGACTCAAGACAGTATTGATGCCAAGATGGTTGATGTGTTTGGAGCAATGAGCAGGCGCGAGATATTAGCGTTGTTTGATTCGGTTACGAATGCAATCCATGCGTATTTGATTAGCACCAGTTGGACGACCAAAATGAAGAAAAAAAATGATTGATAAATTGAAATACATACAAAATTTAATAAATGAAAAAATTCTTGAACAAAATAATTATGGTAAATATTTAGATAGTGAGTTTTATGGTCTTGGTGTAAAAATGAGTACAGATGAATACATGAAACTTAAATTTTTCAATATAGGGTATGAGAATGCTTTGGAAATGATAATAGGCGTGTTAATTGAAGTGGGTGAATAATGAATGAATTAATTGCTATACAAAAACATGAATCAATGGAGATTTTTACGAGGCGCGAATTAATAACACCGTTGCTTTTACAAATCGAACACGCAGCAACACAGGAAACAGCGGACACAACAACAGAAAAAGGACGCAAAGCAATCGCGTCAATGGCGTATCGTGTAGCGCAATCTAAAACGTATATAGAAAGCTACGGCAAAGAGCTTGCAGCAGAATTAAAAGAACTGCCGAAACTAGTTGATGCTAACCGAAAATATGCCCGAGACTTTTTAGATGCGTTGAAAGATACAGTGCGCAAACCGCTTGACGACTGGGAAAAAGAGCAACAAGCAATTGCGCTTGCTGAAAAGGTTCTTGTAGATCATGAACAGGCTTTCCTTGATAACGTCGAATTTGACGTCAAGAAACAAGTCGAATTGGAACGAATAGCAAAAGAAAAAGCAGACTACGAAGCCAAGGTGCTCGCACAAGCTAAGATTGCAGCCGAAGAGCAAGCTAGGCGCGAGATTGCTGAATCCGAGGAACGTGCAAGACGTGCTGTAATTGCAGCAGAAGAGCAAGCTAGACGCGCTGTAATCGAATCAGAAGCCCGCGCATTATCAGCAGAAAGAGAAATAATCAGAGTACAAGAGCAAGCCATGAGAGATATTGAAATCGGGGCACAACTCGCGATGCAGAAAGCAAAAGAATTGCAAGATAAAAAGGAGCAAATCATACAAGAACAAGAGCGGATACAAGAAAAAGCAAGACAACAACAAAGCAATGTTGATGCTGTACACGGTTCAATTATTGACGATTGGATGGCTACTGGTTTCGATCCCTTGCAATCCAGTTTGATTCTTGCCGCCGTTCTTGATGGTAAAATTCGAGGCTTGAGGGTTGTTTATTAACAGTGTGAAAGAATATGGATTATTGCTAACCAATGATTAAATCCCTGAGGCCATACCAAGCTGACGCGCTTGCATCAATAAAAAAATGCTTGAAAGAATCAGCCGATCCCGTATTGGTTGATTCATCAGTCGGATCAGGAAAAAGCCTAATACTCTCGGAATTGCTGCTATCAGTTGAGCGCGCAGGGTATCGAGGTCTATGCTTGACGATGAATAGCACCCTCATCGACCAGAACAACGCCACATATCAGCGTCAAGGAGGAAATTCAGGCATCTATTGCAGTGGACTAAAAGAACTGAATACAACCGCGCCCATTATATTTGCTAGCCCCCACTCAATCGCCATCGGCCTTAAAGCACATAAACCGATAGAACGCGTACCATTCAATATAATAATAGTCGACGAATGCCATAATATTGACCACACAAAAAACGACTCAATGTATATGCGCATCTTAAATTTTTATGGCTTTCAAGCACAACAAGACCAACGGAAATTTAGAATCGTAGGATTATCGGGAACTTGTTACCGTGGTAATGGGGTCTCAATATGCGGTGAAAATGAATTTTTCAAAACTAAAGCATGTTCTATTAGCGCATCATACCTTATCGAACAAGGATACCTAACCAAACCAAACTTTGATTATAATTCCGAAGAATCAATTGATTTTAGCAAACTAAAAACCAATAAATTCGGAAAGTTTAATAACAACGAACTCCAGGAAGTAGTTGATCAAAACGAGCGACTAACAGGCGAGATCATGCGAAAGCTTATCAAGATAATCGAAGGCGGACGCAAGCTAGTATTTATTTTTGCCTCTACGATTAAGCACTGCGAGGAATGTTTACGCTCATTACCACCAAATGAAAGCGCGTGTATAACAGGAAAAACACCACACGAGGAACGAAAACGAATATTAAATGACGCAAGAAGTGGTAAAATTAAATACTTAGTAAACGTACAAACGCTTTTAGTTGGCATTGATTGCACAATAGCGGATGTCGCCTGTTTTGTCCGCCCGACTGAGTCTTTAGTTCTTTTTGTACAAGCTATAGGTAGGGTTTTAAGGTTGCATGAAGGAAAGAAGGACGCATTGATAATTGATGCCGCTGGAAACCTTGACCGTTTTCAATCGTGGGACGATCCGATTATTAACGAGGCCATCAAACCACGCAACCCGGAGGATGGTGAGTACGTCATAAAATGTTATCAGTGCATGACTCTGAATAAGGTTACAACGCGTAGATGTATAGGAACTCTAAACAATAAACGTTGTGATTATTATTTTGAATTTAAAGCGTGCCCATCTTGCGCTGTACAAAATGACATTACTAGCAGGGTATGCCGAGCATGTGACGCTGAGTTAATCGATCCCAATGCAAAGCTAACACTAAACACCGAACGCCTAACCATTGACGTTATACGCGCTGAATACTGGTTAAATATCCCAGGCTATGGAAATCAAGTGTTCAACTCGCGATATATAACTAAAGATAAACCAGTATTTGAATCCTATGTCATAACTGAACGGTCTAAAAATATATTTTATGCCAAATTCATCAAACAACATACCGAGAAACCAAGCGACTGGTACCCGCACATAATGAATCAAGAAAAAATGAAAGAGATGATATATCAAAACCCACTAAAAACACCTAACCAGCTTATCGTTCAGCCCGATGAATATGGCCGCTTGAAACTGATTAGCAAAATATTCTATAGCGAGTAGAACGCGCGTATCATCAATTCAGCTTCATAAAAACTATAAGCCGTGTGGCACTGATATCCTTCGTTTGTCATTAGTTTCATAAATGAAACTTGATGCTCGGATAACCTGCCTTTAGCTGACTTTAATTCCAACCACAACCCACTAAAATTACCGTTACCGCGTGGAAAAAAACAGTCGCTTACACCTGCTTTTGAACCTTTGCGTTTTAACATCGCACCATAAACAGGTGAACAAAATCTTTCGCCCGCAAAGTGGAAAAACGGTAATTTATAGTGTTTAGCAAATTCATGCACGTTTATCTGGATGATGTCTTCTGCATTCATCTATACGCCCCATGCAGTAACCGATGCCGTATATCAGCAACCCGTGACTTGCCGACTTGTGTCGACCACTTGGAATCAACCAACGCAATAACGGCCGTTTCATAATCCAGCATCATTAAGGATGCAATCATGTTTTTAAATTTCAGTAAATTTGGTGTGCCCATGTTAAAAGCTAATTCAATCAACGCTTCTTGGCGTACAGCGTTCTGCTTGTTAAACCATGTGTGTTTAGATAATTCTTTGCGAAATTTGGTGATGTCGTTGTTGAGCAGATAAAATATTTCATCGATAGATAGGCCTGTGCCAGCTACACGGCTATCAATTACCCTGCCGCATCCGATTGTAAGGAATCCCAGCGTGTCTTTGTACGCGAAACGCTTAACTCCTTCGTGTGCTACAAGTTTATTAATCAGTTCCTTGCTCATCATTAATTCCTTTTGATTCGTCATCATTTAACGCTTCTGATACATTGATCGTGTACTTTGATTTGCAGCTTTTTGTTGAAGTGTCTTTTTTTTCTAACAAGTATTCTACGGAAAGGGCTAGGCAAGAAATTATAAGCAGTGGGATTAATTTTTTCACTTTCAACTCCTTTTAAAGGGTGCCACCTACACGTGAGTTATAGGCGGCTAGTCAATGGAGTGGAGGCCATCAATATCAATGTATCACTAAATTACTTCGCCTTCCATAACTTCCAATACTTCAGGTGTACAATTAGCTAGCAACTGTTCACAGATAGCTTTAGCACCTAAAAGCTGGTGATGATTAATTGCTACTTGCTCAATATCTTTAATAATTAAATCTAACTTAGCTTGTATTTCGTCTCTCATTTTTTACCCTTTTTATTTTCTGCTGATTTTTTAGCCGAATCAAGTGCGTTAGCCATTGTTTTAGTAGGGCTGCATTTGCTTTTTGAAGCAGATTCTTTCATGCTGGAATTCGTTTTTTTTAACATTATTTCAAGCCTTGAAGAAGTGCCCACCGAAGCGGGCGACTGGTATTATTAAGCTGCAAGTCTTAAAACTTGCCATGTGATTACAGTTGCAGCGCCCGGATCGGCAGACATCAACACAGTTAAAGTGTTAGCTGTTGGCGTTACTTTTTGCACAGATACCGCAGTAGTACTTGCCTGTACTTGCGCGAAAACTAAATCTGTATCAAGAACGCCTGTTACAGTAATAACATCCGTAGCACTACCGCCCGCATAAGATTCTTTACCAGCAAATACAACAACATAAGCGGGTTTAGTTCCAGCTACTGGGTTTGCAATAAAGTCTGCGTTTACTGAGTCGTAAGTGAAAAACGCAATTCCAGAGGCATAAGAAATCAATACGATATCTGTATCTTGCCACTGAAATTCGCCATTGTTTAACAATTCAATATTAGTTGTTTGAGCTGTTACATATCCTGCTGTGGTAATTGTTGCTAACGTGTCATCTGTTACAATCGTAACGGTGTTTGGATCGCCAACAAAATTTCTTAAAATACTTGTAATAGCCATGTTATTTGCCCTCGGTTGGTTTTGGTACTTTCAATTGTTTCGTGTCAATCTTATCATCTTCGATAGACGCAACGATATATTTATACATAGTGTCTGATACATCGCTGAGCTCTTTAACAATCGCCGCCGCAATAGCTGGTGTCTG
>Ga0335398_10001402_pt1 | contig 41423 bp, 38 predicted proteins | sample BON03_FD_205742 | JGI IMG/M metagenome (GOLD analysis project Ga0335398, IMG submission 205742) | Freshwater microbial communities from Lake Bonney liftoff mats and glacier meltwater in Antarctica - BON-03 (spades assembly) (version 2) | ecosystem: Environmental > Aquatic > Freshwater > Ice >... | reverse complement strand
CTCACGGGCGATGATCGCCTCGTGAGTGTTCGCCAGCGTTTGAACGGACCGAGCGACAAAGCGGTCGACGAGTCCGTAACCCTTGGCGACTGATGGCCCGACGAACACAGCGACCAGCACGGTGCCGAGGCCCGCTGGGCCGCCGAGAGCAACCCCGGCAATAATCCAGGTCGCCTCGAACATCGGGCGAACGAGCGACTCCGGATGTCCGACACGGTCAGATGCAGCGCTGGCCAACAGCTCACCCGACCCAGCGCCTAAGCCCGACACGATCAGTGCCCCGGCCCCAATGCCGATGCCACCAATGGCAACGAGTTGAAAAATGATCCGCACGATCAGCGACGTCGGTGCCTCGAACATCTCGAGGGCGGCGAGGACCGACTGCAGCGCCGGCCCGATCAGGAAGGGCGAGAGCAGCGTGCCGAAGCCCGGCCGCCGACCCAGCGCCCATGCACCGAGGATGAGCGAACCCACGGTTACCCACACGGCAACGGTCAGCGGAAGGCCGGTCCGCGCCTGGATCGCGCCGATGAACACATCGAGTGGGCCGGGGCCCAGATCGGTCCAGAGCGTCACTGCGACGGACGCCGCGATCAAAAAGGAACCCGCAACCAAGAGAAGTAGACGAGTCGAGTAGGCGAGGACACGACGGGGCGGGCCCTTCGAGACCACTGCGGCGACGGCACCGGCGCGCGACCAGGCGCGGCGACGTAGCCGCTGGCCGATCGTGGGGTGCTGCTCGTTACTCACTCAATAAGTATCGGCAGCCCAACGCCGATACCGGAGGCCAGTTCCGGTGTCGTTCGGCACCGGTGCCGGGGGTCACCATTGCAAGCCGAAACATGCAAGTCTTTCCGAATGACACAGCGAACGATTTTGATCACCGGCGCAGGCTCTGGTTTCGGAAAGGGCGCAGCCATCGAGCTGGCCGCACGGGGACATGCCGTGATTGCCGCAACGGAAACCCGTGAGCAGGCTGATGCGCTCGCCGCCGAACATCCCGAACTCACGACGATGAAGCTCGACGTCACCTCGTCCGACGACATTGCTGCAACGGCCGACCTCGGCGTCGACGTGCTCATCAACAACGCCGGCATGGGTGTGATGGCCCCGATGATCACTGTGCCGATGGCCAAGGTTCGCGCCATCTTCGATGTCAACGTGTTCGGCATGGTCGAGATGTGCCAGGCGATCGCTCCTGGGATGATCGAGCGGGGCTCGGGCCGCATCATCAACGTGTCGTCGATTGCAGGCATGCTTGCATCGCCGCTCACGTCGCCGTATTGCATGACCAAGCACGCGGTCGAAGCGTTCACGAAGAGCCTGCGTGGCGAACTCGCACCTCACGGGGTCGACGTCTGCAAGGTCAACCCAGGGCCCTACAACACGGGCTTCAACGACCGCATGGTTGACGGAATTACCGAGCACATCGCTGCTGGCGACGAGGCAACCCACGCCGCCAACCAGATGATCCGCGACATCGTCCTGACCGACCAACTCGACCCGAACGACGTCGTCCTCGCGCTCGCCAACCTCGCTGAGGCCGATGAAACACCGATGGAAACCCTGCTCCCCGAAGGCATCGGCGAGCTACTGACCGCCATGCTCGAAGCCGAAAGCTGACCAACTTCCGCAACCAACGTCAGACCTTGTAGCTGAGGTTGCCGTCGGGCCACCGGTGATTCGTACACTGGCGGCGTGGCAAATCCCTGGTTCGAGTCCATCGCCGTTGCACAGCAACGCGCCAAGCGTCGCCTGCCGAAGTCGGTCTACGGCGCACTGATCGCCGGTGCAGAAGCCGGGTTGACCAAAGACGACAACGTCGCGGCGTTCAGCGAGCTCGGCCTGCGCCCAATCACCGCAGGCCAATCGGCCGAACGGTCGATGGAAACCGAAGTGATGGGCCAGCACATGTCGATGCCCGTCATCATCTCGCCGACCGGCGTCCAAGCCGTGCATCCCGACGGCGAGGTCGCGGTTGCCCGAGCAGCTGCGGCACGTGGCATCCCAATGGGGCTGAGCTCGTTCTCGTCGAAGCCGATGGACGAAGTGATGGCCACCGGGGCTGCGACGTTCTTCCAGATCTACTGGGCTGGCGATCGCGACTCGATGGTCGCTCGCATGGAACGCGCCAAGGTGGCTGGCGCTGTCGGCATGATCCTCACACTCGACTGGTCGTTCGTGCACAGCCGCGACTGGGGCAGCCCGGCAATCCCCGAGTCAATCGGCCTGAAAACTATGATCAAGCACGGCCCAGAGGCCCTCGTCAAGCCGCGGTGGCTGTTCGACTGGCTGAAGTCTGGTGGAATCCCGCAGCTCGGTGCACCGAACTTCCGCGTGTCGTCAAACGATCCCGTTCCCGGCTTCTTCGACGCATACGGCACGTGGATGGGCACCCCTCCCCCGTCGTGGGACGACGTCGCCTGGCTCCGTGCACAGTGGGACGGCCCCTTCATGGTCAAGGGCATCAACCGGGCAGACGAAGCTCGCAAGGCAGTCGACGCTGGCGCATCAGCGATCTCCGTCTCGACGCACGGCGGCAACAACCTCGATGGCACCCCGGCTCCCATTCGTTGCCTGCCCGAGGTCGTCGCAGCCGTTGGCGACCAGATCGAAGTCGTCATGGACTCCGGAATCCGCCGCGGTTCGGATGTCGTCAAGGCACTGGCGCTCGGCGCCAAGGCCGTGATGATCGGCCGTGCCTACCTGTGGGGCCTCGCTGCCAATGGCCAGGCCGGCGTCGAGAACGTGCTCGACGTGCTCCGCACGGGGATCGACTCAAACCTGATGGGCATGGGGAAGTCGTCGATCAGCGAACTGTCGCCTGACGACCTCGTCATCCCTGACGGCTTCTCACCGCCTGTCCGCGACTGACACCACAACGGCGCAGGTGCGCCACACTGTCGGCATGACTTCGGTAACGATCGCTGGTGGCGGAATCGGTGGTCTCGTCGCGGCAATGTGCCTCCACGACGCTGGCCACGAGGTCGACGTATTCGAATCAGTCGTCGAGCCGTCGGAGTTGGGTGTCGGCATCAACGTGCTGCCGCACTCGGTGCGCGTGCTCGACGACCTGGGGCTCCTGCCAGCACTGGACGCCGCCGGGGTCCGAACCGAGGCGCTCGCCTTCTTGTCGCGTGATGGGATCCGGATTTGGGAGGAGCCTCGGGGGCTCGCCGCAGGTACTCCGTGGCCGCAGTTCTCGATCCATCGTGGCAAGTTGCAGATGCTGTTGTGGCAGGCCGCTCTCGACCGGCTCGGGCCCGAACGATGTCACACGGGCATGCGCCTCACATCGTTCAAGCAGAACGACAGTCAGCACAACGGTGATATCGATGACACGGTCACGGCGACGTTCCAGGATCGCCGCTCGGGCGTCGACATCGAGGTGGCGAGTGATGTACTCGTCGGCGCCGACGGTATCCACTCTGCGGTCCGTCAGCAGCTCCATCCCGATCAAGGTCTCCCCCATCCGTCGGGCCTCGTGCTGTGGCGCGGTGCCGTGCGAGCACGCGCGTTTCTGGGCGGTCGCACCATGTTCATGGCCGGCGACGACGGGCAGAAAGCTGTGGTGTACCCAATCAGCGATCCTGACGACGATGGCATGGCGCTGATCAACTGGGTGGCCGAACGACCGATGGACGTCGACATGACGACCGTGAGCTGGAATCGTGAAGTCGACCCAGCCTGGGTCGCCGACAGCTTCACCGAGTGGGACTACGGCTGGCTCGATGTCGGCGCACTCATCGCATCGAGTGATGCCGCCTACGAGTTCCCGATGGTCGACCGCCACCCTGTCGATCGCTGGTCGTTCGGGCGGGTCACGCTGCTCGGCGACGCAGCGCATCCAATGCGTCCGAACGGCAGCAACGGATCCAGCCAGGCAATCCTCGACGGTGAAGCCCTCGCTGCGGCGTTAACCGGCACCGGAGATATCCCCGCAGCCCTCACGGCATACGAGTCAGCGCGTCTCGAGCCCACCGCCAAGCTCACCCTGGCCAACCGGCAGGCCGGACCCGAACGCGTGATGCAGTGGGTGGCCGAGCGCTGCGCGGGGGCGTGCATCGACGAGCACACCTGCGTCGACTCCGCCGTGCTCGAACGGGAAGCCAATGCCTACAAACAACTTGCCGGCTTCGACCTCGCCACGCTGCAGGCAATGGCCGAACCTGGCTGAGCTGGCTGGGCGCAGGCGAGGGGGCCCAGAGGTCCCCCGCCCCGAGAGCGCAGCGATTTCGGCAGAGCCGAAGCACCGATTGCAGCGACGCAGTCGATGTTGGCGACGAAGTCGCCGCTCCTCGCTAGAGGAGCACAATCGTCATGGACTGGCTGGCTGTGCCGAGTAGTTGGCCCGACTCGCTCCACATCAGACAACTGCTGTTGGCGAAGCCGTTTCCGACGAACTCGACCTGGTTGTCGCAAAGCACCCACTCGGTGTCGGCCGGAGCCGCATCGGCATAACGGATTGTGTTGTCGAGGCTCGACAGGTTCGTCACCCGCCCCATGGCATTGCCAACGACCGACGGCGCGTAGTCGGCGATGATCGCCAGGGATGCTGCATCGACACAAACGCCGGGCATCCGCACCCAGACCAGCGAACGATTATCACCGGTTGCCTCGCCGGCACCGGAGAAGCCGAACATCCCGCGCGCCATCTTCACCTCGACGTGGTCGTGGAGCGACGGGTAGTCGAAGTGTCGTTCGGGGTCGAGCGAGTCGGCAGGCGACGGGCAGTCAGGCATTGTGGCCCACACTCCGCGCAGCTTCTCCGGGCGCTCGCCGACAGCACCAAGCACATTGACGATCTCGTTGCCCTCGGATGTGGCCTGGAGCCGGCACTGGGTGACACTCCGGCCGACGGCAGGCGTGGCGACGTCGAGGTGCATCTCCGATGGGTTGTAGAGCGTGGCGATGTACTGCGCCGTGGCCCACACCGCCGGCTTACCCGTGTGCGCTTCCATCGCTGCGACGCCGGCCGCGAGGCCAACACCGCCGAACAGCGAACCGCGCCCTCCACCAACCGCTCGGTCGGCAATCGGGACGCGGTATCCGCCCTCCGCCGTACCCGACTCGGTCATTCCGAGGAACTCAAATGTCGACTGTCGATTCACGCCTCGGGAAGCTACTGGCCATCCCACCCAGCCATCCCACCCAGCCATCCCCCGAAGGCGTAAGCCAAGCGCACCCCATGCGCACCTACCTCACGCCTTTGCAGAACGGGAGGACTCGCCGCGACGACGCAACCAAGGCCATGCTGTCACGATGAACGTTGCTGGCGCCATGCGCGATGCCGACCTCCGAGTGTTGACCATGTGCTTGTTCCAGATCACCGGCGACAGGAAGTGGTTGGACGCCCCCTATCTGCCACGGCGCGACGTCCGACTGATCGCACCGGAAGACGCCGGTTTCAGCGACGACATCGCTGACGAGATCCGTGCCGCAGCCGTTGATGCCATCACTCTCGAACCGGCCATCGCCGACCCCGGCGACGAATTGATGGTCGAGATGATGAGCGTGTGCCTCGGCGAACCAATCCCCGCCGAATACGCGCCGATGATGCGCGAGGAAATGGGTTTCCTCTCACGCGACGTCGTGTGGCCCACCGAGGCCGAGCGGCCATCCGTGCTGGTCGTGGGCGCCGGAGCGAGCGGCATCATCATGGGTGTTCGGCTCGACCGGCTCGGCATCGACTACGACATCGTCGAACGCGGCGCGAGTGTCGGTGGCGTCTGGCGCGACAACATTTATCCGGGTGCCGGCGTCGACACCCCAAACCATGCCTACTCGTTCTCGTTCGCGAAGCCGAATCGCTGGTCCCGCTACTTCTCAGCCCGCTCCGACCTCGTGGACTACCTGCAGCGCAACGCCGACGAATTCGGGGTCACGCCGAACGTGCAGTTCGAAACCGAAGTGATTGGCGCACGGTGGAGCGACGATGCCGGCGAGTGGTCCGTCGACCTCCGCACGCCGACCGGCCGCGAGACACGGCAGTACCGGGTACTGATCAGTGCGATCGGCCAACTCAACGTTCCCAAGCCTCCACCTGTGCCGGGCACAGAGAGCTTCGACGGGCCGATATTTCACTCATCGCACTGGCCTGCTGATCTCGATGTCACCGGCAAGCGAGTTGCCGTGATCGGCACCGGTGCGTCGTCCATGCAGATCGTCCCGGCAATCGCCGACCAGGTCGCCGAGCTCACCGTGTACCAGCGGACAGCGCAGTGGGCACGGCCAATCCCCCGCTATCACGACCCGATCCCTGACGGCTCACAGTGGCTCTTCGAGCATCTGCCGTTCTACGCATCGTGGTTCCGATTCGTCATGCTGTGGCGATACGGCGACGGCCTCCTCCCACTGCTGCAGCGCGACCCTGATTGGGAGTTGCCACATTCGATCAACCGCGCCAACGAGCGCCATCGGCAGCAGATGGAAGAGCATCTGCGGTCTGAACTCGATGGGCGACCTGACCTCATCGACAAGTGCCTACCGACCTACCCGCCCTATGGAAAGCGAATCCTGCTCGACAACGGGTGGTTCGCAACGGTCCGCAAGCCGAATGTCGAGCTGGTCGTCGAGGCCGTCGATCACGTCGATGCGACAGGCGTCGTAGCCGACGGCGAGCACCGCGCACACGACATCGTGATCATGGCCAACGGCTTCGAGGTGTTCCAGTCAGCGAGCCGACTTGGTCTGATCGGCCGGAACGATGTCGATCTTGCCGACCTGTGGGCGAACGACGATCCGTACGCCTACCTCGGCATCACCGTGGCCGACTTCCCGAACTTCTTCATGATGCAGGGCCCCACCACGGGCCTCGGCCACGGCGGGAGCGCCATCTTCCAGGCCGAATGTCATGCCCGACACATCACCGCCTGCCTGGCCGAAATCGCCAAAGCCGGAGGCACATCGATCGAAGTTCACCCAGAGCCGATGTTCGCCTACAACGACGCGTTCGATGCTGCTCACGAACAGCTGATCTGGAGCACTCCGGGCCTCCGCAACTGGTATCGCAATGACGCCGGGCGAGTCGTCGTCATCATGCCGTGGCGCCTCGTTGACTACTGGCAGATGACCCACGACCCAGACCTCGACCACTTCGTAATCAACTAACTGTGGCGACCGGTCACACTGTGCCAGGCACAGTGTGACCGCTACGACGCGCGGCGGTCCGACCTGCAACAATCGGCCGCTATGACGATGACGTTCCAAGAGGCCTGCGCGGCCGTCTGTGCACCCGGTTCGATGTTCGAGATCCAAGAGACCGAGGTGCTGGGCCGAACCAGCAAGGTGTTCGCTGGCACTCCCCCGAACATCCGGGCGCTGTTCGAACTGGCTGCGCTCCGCACCGACGAGTTCATCATTTTCGAAAACGAGCGCTGGACCATGCCCCAGGTCCTCAAGCTGGCCGGCCAGATCGGCCACCTCCTCGTGAACGAACTCGGCGTCACAAAGGGTGACCGCGTCGCTATTGCAATGCGCAACTATCCCGAGTGGATTGCTGCGTTCGCCGCGATCACCTCTGTCGGGGCGGTCGTGGTCCCAATGAACGCCTGGTGGGTCACCGACGAATTGGTCTTTGCAATCGAAGACTCCGGTTCCAAGGTCGTCATCGCAGACGCGGAACGACTGCAACGCATGCAAGACGCAGCACCGGGCGCGATCGACGCCAAACTCATCGTGGTCCGGGCAACCGGCGAACTCCCAGAAGGCGTGTTGAACCTCGACGAGGCGGTGGCGCAATTGGAAGGCGCGACCATGCCCGACGCCGAGATCGCCCCTGACGACGACATGACAATCCTCTACACCTCGGGTACCACCGGCCGGCCGAAGGGTGCTGTTTCGACGCACCGCGCCGTGCTCAGCGCACTGATCGCCTTCGCCGCACGCGCTGCCGTCAGTGCCGTCCGCGAGCCAGAAGACCCCGCAACCGTCGAAGAGGGCGGCGCACCGCAGACCGCCTTCATGCTGTGCGTTCCGCTGTTCCACGTCACCGGCCTCGTCCCTGTGATGCTCGGCTCCTTCGTCAGCGGCGCCAAGCTCGTCATGACGTACAAGTGGGAGCCGAACCGTGCCCTCGAACTCATCGAACAGGAGCGGGTGACGAACTTCGTTGGCGTGCCGACAATGAGCTGGGATCTCCTCGAAGCCGAGACCTTCGCTGAGCGCGACACTTCATCGCTGCGTTCCGTCGGCGGCGGCGGAGCTCCAATGCCACCCGAACTGGTGAAGCGCATCGACGAGAACTTCCAGCGCGGCCGCCCGGGCCTCGGCTACGGCATGACAGAGACCAACGCCTACGGCCCGCAGAACGCTGGCGACGACTTCATCAACAACCCGAAGTCGACCGGCCGACCGGTTCCGATCATGGACGTCAAAGTCACCGATCTCGAGGGCAACGATCTGGCGGTTGGCGAGACCGGTGAGATCTGGTTCCGCAGCCCATCACTGATCCGCGGCTACTGGAACCGTCCGGAAGCAACCGCCGAGACGATTGTCGACGGCTGGCTCCGCTCCGGCGACATCGGCCATGTCGACGACGAAGGCTTCGTGTACGTCAGCGACCGAGCGAAAGACATGATCCTCCGCGGCGGCGAGAACATCTACTGCGCAGAAGTCGAAGCAACCATCTACGAGCATCCGGCCGTGTACGAGGCAGCCGTCTACGGCATCCCCAACGAACGGCTCGGCGAAGAACTCGCCTGCCACGTGATGGTCAAGCAAGGCGAGACGCTCGACGCCGGCGACCTCCAGAAGTTCGTCGGCGAGCGCCTGGCCAAGTTCAAGGTGCCGTCGGTGATCACGATCGTCAACGAGTCATTGCCGCGCAACGCGAGCGGAAAAATATTGAAGCGTGACCTGCGCGACGCACTGATTGCCAACTCCCACAGCTGAACAAGCTGCAGAGAGAACTCAACAGCGTTGCCAGGGCCAACCCGGGTCACGCTGTTCAAGATTTCTAGAGCGTTCCAGCGTCGAGCGCTGCAAGCACTTCAATGGCTCGTTCGCGAACGGCTGCGAGGTCACTCAACCGCCGCATCCCGGCGACCTGACGGGCCATCCGATGGTTCGCCCCAAGCAGCTTTTCGTTCCGAGCAATGAAATCCCAGTACAGCGTCGTGAACGGGCAGGCGTCGTCACCGGTGCGCTTCTTCGGGTCGTATCGACACCCTTTGCAGGAATCGCTCATCTTGTTGATGTAGGCACCACCGGATGCGTATGGCTTGGTCGCCATCAGCCCGCCGTCGGCGTAGAGCGCCATACCGATCACATTGGGCAGCATCACCCACTCGGCGCCGTCGACGAAGTTTGCCCACATCCAATCGGTCATAGCCCACGGTTCGACTCCCGCCGTCAGCGCCAGGTTGCCCAGCACCATTAGCCTTTCGATGTGATGGGCGTAGCCGTGATCGTGCACATGACGCATCGTGCTCGCAACACACTTCATGTCGGTGTCGGCGTCACCGGTGAACACTGGTGGAACCGGCCGGTGGGCCCGGAGTGCATTGCGTGACCGATAGTCGGGCATCCAGAGCCAGTAGACGCACCAGACGTACTCACGCCAGCCGATCACCTGTCGGACGAACCCCTCGACCGAGTTGAGTGGCAGGTTTCGTTCCCTGCACGCGCGCTCGACGGCATCAACGACTTCGACCGGGTGCAGCAGACCGATGTTCATCGACGTCGAAAGCACCGAGTGGGCCATTTTCCACTCGGCCGCAAGCATCGCATCTTCATGCGGGCCAAACGGTTCGAGGCCGGTACGGACGAACTCGTCAAGCCGTGTCAGCGCTTGCTCGCGCGTCACTGGCCAGGTGCCGTCAGGGTCGCTCCCCCACAGGTCACTCGGCAGATCAGCGAGCACTGCCTTGTCGATGTCGTCGAGCTCGAAGCGGGTGATATCGGGCCACGACCTACCGTCCTTCGGTGGCTTCTCGCGGTTGTCGTGGTCAAAGTTCCACTGGCCGCCGAGCGGTTGATCACCGTCCATCAGCACGTGGTGCTCGGTTCGCTGCCACCGATAGAAGTCTTCCATCTTGAAGCTCTTCCGCGGGGCTTGCCAAGCGGCGAAGTCGTCGTAGTGGCAGAAGAACTGGTCGTTTCGAATCGTCTCGACGCCGTGGCGTTCGAGCATGGCTTTGCCATCCCAGCTCATTGGTTCCATGGCGATCACCCGCTCGACGTCGAAGTCGTTGCGGTGTGCTGCGAGGCCCGCCGGCAGTGTTGGGGCGGTGCGCTCGTCGACCTCAAACCCCTCGGCACGCAGTTCGGCGGCGAAGTGGCGCATCGCGCTGATCACTAAATGGGCACGCTGACGGTGCCAGCGTTTAGACCCAAGCTTGAGATCGCTTTCGACCATGAGAACCCGGCAGTCCCCTGGCTGCCTACCCGACAGCGCACCCTGACGGTTCAGTTGGTCGCCGAGGACCCACACCGTCGGGAGGTCAGAAGGCACTGCTGGGCAAGTCTTTGGCGTCGCTCTCGAGTGCGTCGCAGATGACGCTCGCCACGTGGGCTGGTGTCAGCCCCTCTGGCATCTTCGGCGACGTGCCCTCAATCGGCCGGTCAGCCAACCCTGTTTCGGTGTGCGGCGGTCGGGCGTCGATCACACGGATCTTCGAGCGGCGCGCTTCACGTGCGAGTGCTTCGTCGAACGACTTCACCGCGGCCTTCGATGCTCCGTAAGCCGCCATCCCGGGCAGGTTTTGCTCAGCGATCACGCCCGAGATGTTGACGATGGCACCACCTCCCTGCACATGTGGGAGCGCAGCGGTGGCGAGCATGATGGGGATGAACGTGTTGGTGAGGAAGAGTTCTTCCATGGCGTCGGACGAGAGATCCGCGACCATGCCGAACGCAACGACCCCGACCGCATTCACGACGACGTCAAGCTTGCCGGCATGCTCAACAGCAGCAGCCACTGCAAGCTGACAAGCGTCGGGAGTCCGAAGATCGAGCGCAACGGAGTGTCCGCCAAGTGCCGCCAGCCGCTCCTGGTTACGCGCCACCGCCGTGACGGTTGCACCGCGCCGTTCGAGCTCGGCTGCGAGTGCTGAGCCGAGGCCACCTGAGGCACCAGCGAGAAGGACTGACTGACCGGCAAGCAACATGGATCGGAGTTTCCCACGGGCAGCCGAGGCGTGCCCGACCCGGCGTCAACTCCCGTCGCAACAACTAACGCAACTGCCCGAGGATCTGTCGGTAGGCGTCGGCGTCGTCGGCGTTGTTGACGGGAATGGAAAACTCGATCCGGTCCAACCGATCGGCGAAACGGTCGTTCAACTTGTCGGCAATTCCGTCGTACGTAGCGATCGTCGCAACGGTGTGCAGCATGTCGTCGGTGACGAGCCCGGGCAGGTCATCCCACCGCTGTGCCCGTGACAGCGTCGATGCCTCACGAGCGATCTCGCCCCAGCCATGCACTTCGAACGCCCGGCGGTACGAAGGCGTCGACAGGTAGAACGCGACGCGGGCTCGGACCGTTTCGATCACTTTCTCGAGCCGATCGTCGTCAGGTGCGGTGCCGATCAACGGCTTCAGACAAACTTCAATGTCGTTCAGGTTGCGGCCCGTGCGAGCGGCGCCACGAACGACATTGGGGAGCACCTCGTCGTCGATGTACTTGGCGGTACAAACCGGGTGCAGCCGGATGCCATCGGCGACTTCACCGGCAACGGCGCACATGTTCGGCCCGATCGCGGCGACGTAGATCGGGATGTTGGGATGGTCGATTGGGCCCGGGTCGAAGAGCGGCACCATGACGTCGAGGTTGTAGTGCTGGCTCTCGAACTTCAGCGGTTCGCCGGTTTGCCATGTGTTCCAGACAGCGCGCATTGCGTTGACGTAGTCACGCATCCACGGCGCTGGAGCATGCCACTCCAGGCCGTAGCGGCGCTGGATGTGGGCACGAACCTGTGTGCCGAGCCCGAGCAGGAAGCGACCGTTCGACAGCTTCTGGAGCGACCACGCCGACATCGCTGTCGCCGTCGGGCTGCGCGGGAACGCCATGGCGACCGACGTGCCGAGTTGGACACGTTCGGTCGCCATCGCGCCGAGCGCGAGGAGTTGGTATGGGTCATCTTTGGTCTCTTCCACGAGCACTGCAGCGACCCCGACATCTTCAGCGATCTTTGCCAACCGCGCGAAGTCGCGGATGTCAAGCGGGGTGTCAGGTTCGCGTAAGCCTGGGTCGAGTTTGCCGAGTGGCAGCAGCGATTCGATCAGCATGGGCACGTCAGTCGCATCGACTACAACGGTATGCAGCCTCAGCCGCCCGGTACGACCCGGACGTCGCCACCCGACAAGACTCATGTGATGGAACACGACCTCGTCATTCGCAACGGTCTATTGGTTGACGGCACCGGTTCGCCGGCACGACCCGGGCTGAGTATTGCGATCGACGGTGACATCATTACCGCGATCGGTGCCGACGTTGGCGCCGGCCGTCGAGAGATCGATGCCACCGGCATGCTCGTCACACCGGGCTTCGTCGACATCCATACGCACTACGACGGCCAAGCCACCTGGGATGCTGAGCTCGAGCCCTCCACCCCGCACGGCGTCACCACACTGATGATGGGCAACTGCGGAGTTGGCTTCGCCCCGGCCAAGCCCGACGAGCACGACTTCCTGATCGACTTAATGGAAGGTGTTGAAGACATTCCCGGTGCGGCGCTCAGCGAAGGCATCTCATGGGACTGGGAAACGTTCCCCGACTATCTCGACGCTCTCGACCGACGGGAGTACGTTGCCGACATCGGTGCAATGATCGCCCACGGCCCGGTGCGCGTGTACGTGATGGGCCAGCGCGGCGCCGACAACGAAGCAGCCACCTCCGACGACATCGCTCAAATGGCCGCAATCGTCGGTGAGGCGGTCGACGCTGGTGCCTTCGGATTCTCAACAAGCCGCACGATCGGCCATCGCGCGATGAGCGGCGAACCTGTGCCTGGAACGTTCGCTGCCGAAGACGAACTCTTCAGCATTGGCCGCGCCATGGCTCGCTCGGGCAAGGGCGTCTTCGAAGTTGCTCCAGCTGGCCTTGCTGGCGAAGACCTCGTCGCACCAAAGAAGGAGATCGACTGGATCTGCCGGCTCGCCGACGACATCGGCCGCCCGGTCACGTGGCTGATGTTGCAAAATCTCGTCGAGCCGGACGAGTGGAAGGAGTTGATGGAGCGCTCACAGGCTGCCCAAGACGCCGGCCACCAAGTGATCCCCCAGGTCGCTGGCCGCCCGTTCGGAATCCTCATCGGCTTGTCGACCAAGCACCGATTTAAAGACATGCCCAGCTTCGGCCCACTGCTCAACATGTCGTTCGCCGAACAGGCCGAAGCGATGGGCGACGCTGATCTCAAAGCCCGTCTGATTGAGGAGTCGAAGGCCTCGATGCACATCTTGCGCGAGACGCAACCGATGGCTGCGCAGGTCGTCGACGGCTTCGACCGGCAGTACCTGCTCGGCGACCCTGTCGACTACGAGCCGACCCCAGATCGGGCGATCACTGCACTCGCTGCAGCAAACGGCGTCGAACCCATCGAGGAGTTCTACGAGCAACTCCGACAGCGCAACGGCAAAGCGCTCTTAATGATGCCGTTCCTCGGCTATGCCCACGGCAACGGTGATGCGCTGTACGAAATGCTCACGCACCCGGCAGCTGTCCTCGGCCTTGCCGACGGCGGCGCCCACGCCAACTTCATCTGCGATGCATCGACACCAACCTGGATGCTCACGCACTGGGCACGCGACCGCACCCGTGGGCCGAAGATCCCGCTCGAGTCAGTGGTCAAGAAGATGACCGCCGACACCGCTGCGTTGTTCGGCCTCACCGATCGCGGCGTGCTCGAAGTTGGCAAGCGCGCCGACATCAACGTCATCGACCACGAACATCTGCAGTTGCGCGAGCCACGTCTCGTCAACGACCTCCCGGCCGGCGGAACCCGTCTCCTGCAGGCGGCCGAGGGCTACGTCGCCACCATCGTCGGCGGCGTCATCACTCGCGAGCACGACGAGTTCACTGGCGCTCGACCGGGCCGCCTCATCCGTTCGTAACGGCGCCCCCGCCGTTTTCATGAGCTTGTTGCAGTCAGTGACTGCAACAAGCTCATGAAAACGGCGGGGGCGCTGGTGTATCAGTCGGCGGCTGCGTCGAATTCGGTGCGGATGCGTGTCGATGAAGGCCAACAGATCGGCGCGAGCATTCTCGCCATCGCTTGCTGGCTTGATGACTGTTGCCCACTCGACCATGCCGTCCCAGAATCGGTCGACTCATTTGGATCCGGCGATGGTGCCGCCCTCGAGCGTGCGAAACGTGACGTTACTGAGCTCACCGAGATGGAGGCTGAGCGACCGGACGTGGATCTCCTCATCGGTGCGGATGCGGCCCACAATCTCGGCGCCGAGCGCAGCGTCGGCTGCACGTTCTCCGAAGAGCCCAGGTGTGGTCAGGACGGCCTGAGTCTCAGCGAACCCGATCTCGGCTCGGAACTCGATGATCAGCACGTTGGCAATGAACGACAGGATCTGCTCGATCTCCTCCGAGACTTCGGGGAGGTAGCGAGTCACGTCTTCGCGAGCGAGGCCCGGCTGTGGTTCGACGTCGGGATACGCCTCGGGCCCGAATGCCAGATCGCGTGCGGCAAACCACATCTCGTCGTGGCCTCCGATCCCTTGGTCAGGGATGCCGCCTTCATCGATGCTATGTGCTTCGAGCAGGCCTGTGGCGAGGCGATCAATCGCCATCCCGGAGATGTCCTCCACGATGACTGCCTGCAGGTCCGGGACCGGGACCAGCGCAATGAAGGCGCCCCGAGCTTCGATCTTCCCGACGATGGTCAGCGTGTTCCAGAACCGAACGTCGAGTCCGTTGCGGACCAGCACCACCTGCTGTTCGATGTTCGGCAAGCGGTCGCCAGCCAGCAGTGCAGCTGACGCCGGGAACAGTGCCCCGCCTCGCTCGGTGAGCGCTGCTCCCCATGCGTCCATGGCCGCGACTCGGCCAAGCGCACGTGGCGGCTGATACGACCCGTCAACGAGCATGCCGCCGTGCAGGTTGCGGCCCGCGACCGCATGAGGTGCGGCGTACTCGTGCGTTGAAAGCAGGTCGTCACGGTCGAACGAAAGCGGTGAAACGTCAGATGTTGGTGATCGGTTCAGATGTTCTTTGGGAGCTCGGAGAAGGGCAGAACCTTGTCTTGGTTCGGTTCCTTCGGCAAGCCGAGCACTCGCTCACCAATGATATTCCTCTGGATCTGATCGGTGCCCCCGTAGATCGGTGGCGCCTGCGCATAGAGCGCAGAACCGGTGACCATGCCGAGCAGCGGGTTGCCCGTTGCCTCATTGAGTGACTCGCGCTGCGCGTCGGTGTACGCGTGCAGCATGCCGCTCGCTCCGATAATTCCGAGACCCAGGTCGCGAGTGAGGCGTACCATGTCGCTCATCTGCAGCTTCGAGATGTTGGCCATGCCGGGGATATCGTTTCCTTGCTGACGCATCGCCTTCAGGCGCTGTGCGTTGAGGCCACCGATGACGGTCATCGTGTGGAGACGCATCAGGTCTTGGCGGACGTGAGGGTCGTTGATCTTTCCCGAGCTCTTGGCGAAGTCAAACAGCACCGACCTGTTCGGGCGAGTCGCCGCCGTGGCCTGACGGACGTTCTTCTTTGGGTCCCTCGGCTTGACGAGATCTCCGGCGCGACGGTCAAGTTGGCCGGCGATGGTTCCCGGCGCACCGCCCGCTGCTCCACCCGAGCCACCTGAGCCGAGGCCAGCGCGTTCGGCCTGCAGGGTGGTGTTCGTGGCGGCCCAACCGTTGTTCACATCGCCGATCACGGCGTCGACCGGGACTCGGGCGTCGGTGAGGAACACCTCGTTGAACATCGCGTGCCCGGTCATCTCGTACAGCGGGCGAATTTCGACCTCAGGTTGATGCATGTCGATCGCCATCCAGCTGATGCCCTGATGCTTCGGGACGTCGACGTTGGTGCGTGCGATCAGCATGCCCATGTCAGCTGTCTGACCGAGGGAGGTCCAGACCTTCTGACCGTTGATGATCCACTCATCGCCATCACGTTCGGCTCGCGTGCTCAGTCCGGCGAGGTCGGAACCCGCGCCAGGTTCGCTGAACAGCTGGCACCAGGCCTGTTGGCCGGTGACGATGTCGCGAACATAGAGGTCGATCTGCTCTTGGGTTCCGTGCGTCGCGATTGTCGGCGCCGCCAGCAACAATCCGAGGCCGCTGGGCGGGCCAAGCGCACCGAACGAGTCGATCTCGCGCATCACGGCAACCGAGTCGGCTCGGGACAGGCCGAGGCCATACGCCTCGACAGGAAGCAGCGGTGACGACCAGCCAGCAAGGCCGAGCTTCTCCCACCACTGCGCCACGGTGAGGTCCGGGTCCCAGTTTTCCTCGAGCCACGCTCTGACTGCGCCCACCGGGTCAGACGGCGCTGTTCGATCGTGTTTGGTTTCTGTCAGGCTCATCGTGTTCTCCTCGATTGACTTGCAGCTCGATTGGCTTCCGCTACTCATACTTGCAGCTTGGATTACTTGTAGTCTGCAACATTCCACCGGCGGCATCCACTTTGTGTCACTCAATTCCTCCCAGTGGCCTGACACGATGTCGCGATGCTGAGCGACATGGACTTCGTCACCGGACCAATCGAGGTCGTCGGGTGCCACGCCGAGGGCGAGGTCGGCGATGTCATCATCGGCGGTATCGCCCCTCCCCCGGGCGACTCGGTGTTCGAACAGTCACGCTGGATTGCCAACGACGGCCGGTTACGGCAGCTCATCGGCAACGAGCCGCGCGGTGGTGTGTTCAAGCACGTCAATCTGCTCGTCCCGGCAATCGACCCTGCCGCCGACATCGGGTTCATCATTATGGAACCAATGGACACCCCGCTCATGTCAGGCTCCAACGCCATGTGTGTCGCGACGGTGGTTCTCGAAACAGGGATCGTTCCGATGACCGAACCGACCACGACCCTGACACTCGAGGCGCCGGCCGGACTCGTCCACGTCGAGGCAACCTGCGCCAACGGAAAGGTCACCGCTGTCACGATCCGGAACGTCCCGGCGTTCGCGGCGCTACGCGACGTCGCTCTCAACGTTGACGGTGTCGGACAGTTACGTGTCGACACTGCGTGGGGTGGAGACAGCTTCGTCATGGTCGACGCCGCCGACCTCGACATCGACGTCGAACCCGAAAATGGCGCAGAACTCGCTCGGATGGGATCACTCATCACCCGCGCTGCGAACTCGCAGTTGCAGTTTGACCATCCGACGATCGATTGGACACACTTCTCGTTCTGTCAGATCGCCGGTCCGCTCGAACGCTCATCCAATGGGGTGCTTCGGATGACGAACACCGTGGTGGTCGAGCCAGGCAAGCTCGACCGCTCGCCAACTGGCACGGGCGTGTCGGCGCGGATGGCACTCCTTCGGGCGCAGGGAACGATGGACGTCGGAGACCAACTCGTCATGCGATCGGTGATTGGTTCGCAGTTCACTGGTCTGATTGCGGCCGACACGCAGGTGGGCACCGTCGATGCAATCGTGCCGTTGGTGACAGGCCGAGCGTGGCGATACGGAAAGTTCGCCTACCAGACAGACCCGAGCGACCCGTGGCCACTCGGATATCGCGTCAGCGACACCTGGCCGAGCTGAGCGTTCAGTGAACGAGTTTGGCGATCCTGGGAAGCACGCAACGGCGGCCTGAGCATGCGTCCCAGGTGGCGAGGCCACCACTGAGCTCGCGCACGCCTGCAAGACCGTGCAGTTCGGTCGCCATCGCAAGGTCGGCGGCAAGGCGTTCCGGCGTATAAGCAGTCCACTGGCCGGTGTTCTCGGCATCGCTGTCATCGATCCCTGCGCCATCGGCACAGTTCCAACCGTTATCAAGCTTGTTCCGTGAGCGCAGGATCTTGACGCCGCCGGCCACACTCACCAGGATTGTTCCCGGGTGCAGTTGAGGAGCGTCGGCGATCGAGACAGATGTGCTTTGCAGCATGTTCATACGTTTGGTATCGACCGGCTACGAACAAGAGTTGAGCCGCAATTGTGTGGCAATCTCAGCAGATGGCCACCCAGCAGTTCGACATCACCTCACCGCTCTCCCCCGAGGCGGCGTTCGATCGTCTCGTCGACCTGACCCGTGTGAACGAGTGGGATCGGGGCGTAACCAACCCCCGCCAGGTTCACGGCGCCGGGCACCAGGTGGGCTCGCGTTACGAAGTCACTGTCGTGGGATTCGATGGGAAGCCCACCCCCGTTGTCTACGAACTCCTCGAAGTTGACCGCCCAGCGCGCTTCGTGATGGAAGGCGCCAACGCGGTTTTCTGTGCCCACGACGTGATCGCGATTGAGCCGACCGACACCGGCTGCACCGTCACGTACTCGGCTGGGCTTGAACTGCTGGAAGAAAATCCACCGCTGAGTCCAGCGCAGCTCGACAGCCTGTTCGTCAAAGTCGCGGGAGTCGCAGAAGACGGCCTCCGGAGCTACCTGAACCCGTGAACTGTCACACCGAGGTCAGACCTCGGTGTGACGGGGGGCAATCACTGCCGTGCCCTCAATCTCGACCAGTGCCGCGTCGAGGAACAGCGACTGGACACCCACGAGTGTGATCGGGATCAGCGGCAACGGGTTGACTTGTGCGGCTGCGCCGATCCCGGCGAACAGTTCACGCTGCATCGATTCCCTCCAACCGACCACGTACACCACAATTTTGGCGAGGTCGTTGACCCCACCACCGACCCCGATGAGTGCGTCGACCATATTGATCAGCGCCTGCGTTGTTTGACCCGCAAGGCCGTCGGCGAAATTGCCCTCAGCATCAGTGCCGATCGTGCCAGCCAGGTACACCGTCTGGCCCGGCGGGGCGATCGCCGCGTGCGAGAAGCCGGCGGGGGCCGGCAGCCGATCAGAGTTGCGTAGTTCAATAGTCATACATGCTCCTTGTCGTTGCTGTGAGATCGCTGTATTCGGTCGGTCACACCCAGAGGCGGTCGAGAACATCAAGCCAGAGTTGTGTCGTCAGGCGCAGCGATTCCACATCGATCCGTTCGTCGTGCCCGTGGAATCGGCTGAGAAATTCCGGCAGTGTCACGTGATGACTGAGGAGGCCGGCGCCGTATGCCGGCACGCCGCGCTGGCGGAAGAAGCGTCCATCGGTCGCTCCGGTCACGAGGCTCGGTAGCACCGACGCGTTCGGGTACGCCATCTGGATCGCGTCGCTCAGCGCCCCCCACATCGGGGTCTCGGTCGACGAGAGGGCGGTGCCGTTATTCAAATCGTCGCGGATGTGCTCAATGTCGACCGAAGGCAGCAGGTCGGGGCCAATCACTGCACGAAGGTGGGCATCGGCATCGTCTTGGGTTTCGCCAGGCAACAGCCGGATGTCGATGAGGAGTTTCGCAACGTCAGGCACCGTGTTTGATTTGCTGCCCGACCGCATGATGTTCGGGCTGTACGTGGCATGGCAGCAAGAGTGCACGTTGCGTGCAAGGTCAGGCGGGAGTTCGGCGAGCGCATCGTCGATCCGTGCCGGGTCGGTCAGCCGGGCTTCCATGTCGGCGCTGAGGCCGAGCGCTTTGACTCGCGCCGTGAACATGTCATCGATGCGCGGGACGACCTTCGAACTCACGAGTCGGTCGACGATCTTGGCTGCCTTGACGAGTGCGTTGTCGGTCGCATAGGGCATCGATCCGTGGCCGGGCGTTCCGTGCACCACCAGCAGTCGGCCCGCCGAGTGTTTTTCGCCAGTCGTCAGCAGCACAGTGGTCGCGCCGTCTTTCACCGACGGCATACCGCCGTACTCGGTGAGGACGTAATCGCACTTGACGACGTCCCACTGGTGCTCGATGATCGGCGCTGCGCCGAGCACCCCACCGGCTTCCTCGTCGGCCACGGCGAAGTAGACGATGTCGCCCGGGTACCTCGTGCCGGTACGTACGACGTCACGAAATGCGACGAACATTGACGACGTCAGGTTGAGCATGTCGACCGCACCGCGGCCCCAGACTTCGAGCACCCCGTCGGACGACGCGATCAGCTCACCGCCGAACGGATCATGCGTCCACCCGTCAGCGTTGACGGGCACGACATCGGTGTGGCCCATCAGACAGAGCGCCGGTGCGTCTGGGTCGGTGCCCGGATAACGGGCGATGAGCGACGTGCGGCCGGGTTCCGTTTCGATCAACTCGTGATCGAGGCCGAGACCTTCGATCTCGTCGCGGAGCAACGTCGCACTGACCTGCTCGTTGCCTGATTCGGGGCGACCATCATTCACGCACTGGTTCCGGATCAACTGCTGAAGCAGTTCAACCGTCTCCCCCGTCAGGGTGTCGATCGACGTGTGCATGCGTCCACCTTGTCACGTCGCAGGTGCGACGACCCGCTCGGATCAGATCTGCAGACCGGACGTGGCTCCTCCGTCGACGAGGATGTTCGCGCCGGTCACGAAACTGGAGCGCGGGCTGGCGATGAATGCCACCACGTCGGCGACTTCTTCGGGCGTACCGAGCCGACGGAACGGGTTCTCTTTCACGATCGCCTGCCAGAGCTTGCCATTCTCTTCTTGCGCTTTGTCCCAGACACCGCCTTCGAAAATGATGTCGCCGGGCGAGACAACGTTGGCGCGGATGCCACGCCGTGCGACCTCGCGCGACAACGTCTTCATCGCGCTGATCGTTGCGGCCTTGACCCCCGCGTAGGCAGCGATGCGAGGTGCCGCCACGCTCGCAGCTCGCGACCCGATACAGATCACGTTGCAGCCGGCATGGTCGTCCATCCGCTCGAGGCTGGCGCGAACCAGTGCGTCCATGCCGATCAGGTCGACCGCACACGACATCTCCCAATCGGGCCCGGCCATCGCTGACACGTTCGACACGACGATGTCGAGGCCGCCCATCTGGCCGGCTGCCCACTCGACGAACTCGGCCGGCTCACCTTTCACCCCCATGTCTGCGATGTGGTGATGCACAGTGCCCGATGACGACAGGTCAGCTGCAGCCGCAGCGAGGTCGTCGGCATTTCGGGCACAGATCGCGACTTCAGCACCCTCGACGAGGAATGCTCGGACGATGGCGAGGCCGATTCCTTTGCTTGCTCCGGTGACGATGACGCGTTTGCCGCTGAGTTGCAGATCCATGTCGGCGATCGTGCCAGACAGCGCCGCAGCCAAACGACTTCACCCATTGATGCGCCGACCCTTCGGTACGGTTCTGCTGTGGCCCCAGATCAGACAGACCAAGTCGGCGTCGGGCCGCACCCCGAGCCCTGGCCAGCTGAGGCGCACTTCGACCCCGAACTCCTGGCTGCAGGCGACCGTCGAAACGTGCTTGATCGATACCGCTACTGGTCGGTCGATGCAATCGTCGCCGACCTGGACGACCATCGCCACAGCTTCCATGTGGCGATCGAAAACTGGGAGCACGACTTCAACATCGGTTCGGTCATCCGCAACTCCAACGCCTTCCTCGCTCGTGCGGTCCACATCATCGGGCCACACCGTTGGGATCGGAGGGGAGCGATGTCGACGCACCGATACCTCCACCTGCATCACCACGCTGACGTCGAGGCCTTCGTCGCGTGGGCCGCTTCTGCGGGCTTGCCGATCGTGGCGATCGACAACGTCGAAGCATCAGTGCCGATCGAGTCGACAGCCCTGCCTAAGTACTGCGTTCTGCTCTTCGGCCAGGAAGGGCCCGGCGTCTCGGGAGCTGCGCTTGCTGCGGCTCACGCGACCTGTGCGATTACGCAATTCGGTTCGACGCGATCACTCAATGCCGGCGTGGCGTCGGGCATCGCGATGTACGAATGGTGCCGCCAACATGTCCACTCCTGAATGCACTCGGTCGTCGGGGGAATGGGTATTTAGACGAGGCGGGCGCGGCGACTGTCGATGACACCCGTGTTGAAGCCGGCCGAGTGGAGGCCACCACGGAACCTCGCGTGTTCCACCTTTAAGCAGCGGTTTTGCACCACGTCGAGGCCCGCAGTAACTGCCCTGGCCGCCGCTTCTGGATGCTCGAGGCCGAGCTGGAACCACAACGCCGTCGCTCCAACGGCGATTGCCTCGTCGGTAACCGCGGGCAGGTCTTCGACCCGTCGAAACACATCGACGATGTCGGGCACGACTGGTAGGTCGCCAAGCGATGCGTACACGGATTTGCCCATGATCTCGGTCTCACGCGGGTTGACGTAGTACACGTCGAAGTCGGTCGATCCGGCAAGGTATGTCGCGACGAAGTGGCTCGATCGTGACGAGTTCTTCGACATGCCAACGATGGCAATCGACCGAGTGCGCTGCAGGAGGTCAAGGCGATCCTGCATCCGTTCGAGAATGGCAGCCATCAGCGCGCTCCTTGGTTCTGCGTTGCGTTGAGTGCCTGGTCGAGGTCGGCACAGATGTCGTCGGCGTCCTCGAGCCCGACCGAGATACGGACCAGGTCGGCGCTCACCCCCGCTGCCTCCAGTGCATCTTCGGACAGTTGACCGTGCGTGGTCGAACCGGGATGGATCACGAGCGTCCGGCTGTCACCGATGTTCGCGAGGTGACTGGCCAGACGACAGCTCTCGATGAATGTCGATCCGGCAGCGCGGCCGCCCTGCACACCGAAGGCGAAGACCGCACCTGGCCCCTCCGGCAGGTACTTCTGGGAGCGTTCGTACCAAGGCGAATCGGGCAGTCCGCTGTACTTGACCCACGCCACCAGCGGGTGCGCGTTGAGGAACTCGGCGACGATGCGTGCGTTCTCGACGTGTTGTTTCATCCGGAGCGAGAGCGTTTCCATGCCCATCAGGAATAGGAAGGCGTTGAACGGCGTCATCGTGGCGCCGATGTCGCGGAGCTGCTCCGACCGCACACGGGTCAGGAAGCCGTACTCGCCGAAATTTCCCCACCAACTGATGCCGCCGTAACTCGGCATCGGCTCGGTCATCAACGGGAATCGACCGTTGTCCCATGGGAACGTTCCGGCTTCGACGATCGCTCCGCCGATCGACGTGCCGTGGCCGCCGATGAATTTGGTGACCGAGTGGATGACGATGTCGGCGCCGTGTTCGATCGGACGACAGAGAAAGGGCGTTGCCATGGTCGAGTCGACGATCAGCGGCACGCCGACATCGTGCGCGACTTTGGCCAGGCCTTCGAAGTCGGGGATCATTCCGCTCGGGTTGGCGATCACTTCGACGTACACGCACTTCGTCTTGTCGGTGATTGCTGCAGCTACAGCGGCCGGTTCGGGTTCGGCCACGAAGGTGGTCTCCACGCCAAAGCGCCCAAGCGTGACTTCCATGAGCGTGCGAGTGCCGCCGTACAGCTGCGCACTCGACACGATGTGATCGCCTGCGCCGCACAGAGATGCGAGTGTGAGGAACTCGGCGGCCTGACCGCTCGATGTGCCGATCGCTCCGATGCCACCTTCGAGTGAGGCCATGCGTTCTTCGAACGCAGCCACGGTTGGGTTGGAGATGCGCGAGTAGATGTTGCCGTAGGTTTGGAGCGCGAAGAGGTTCGCTGCTTCGTCGGTATCGCCGAACACGAAGGACGAGGTCTGGTAGATCGGCACGGCGCGCGCTCCCGTTGCGGGGTCAGGTCGCCCTCCAGCGTGCACCGCTCGCGTCCGGAAGCCGTACTGCTCATCTCGTGTCATCAGCTCAGTCTGGTCGCCGGAGCCTCGCGACATGTCAACGTTCCGAGAACGGTGTCAACGGAGACACGTCCTAACATCGTCGGCGAGCACCACCGAATAACGACCCTGAACGGACATCATTATGAGCGAAAACGCACAAGCCGCATACGACGCCATCAACGCATTGATCGGGAACGAGCCCGTTGCCGGCGACTGGTTCACTGTCGACCAAGACCGCATCCAGGCGTTTGCTGATGCAACGCTCGACCATCAGTTCATCCACCTCGACCCAGAACGCGCAGCGCAGACACCGTTTGGCGGCACGATCGCCCACGGCTTCCTCACCCTCAGCCTGCTCGTCCATCTGTCAGCAAGCATCCCGACCGACCTCCCGAAGTTGGAGGGCGTCCTGATGGGCGTCAACTACGGCATGAACAAGGTGCGCTTCGTCAACCCGGTCCCGACCGGTTCACGTGTCCGCGCTACGGCCGCGACGGTTGCCGTCGCCATCAAGGGCAACGCCGTCGATCAGACGCGTGCGATGACCGTCGAAATCGATGGCGTCGACAAGCCCGCCCTCGTCGCGGAATGGATCGGGCGCACCGTCTTCACCTGAGACCAGGTTGTCACACTCCGGTCAGACCGGAGTGTGACAAGTTGCGGTCCCGATTTTGCCGAATCTGCCGACGCAGCACTGTGGCCAACATCGAACCCAACAACAAGGTGCTGGCTCCGAAGAGCCAGAGCAGCCGGTAGCTGCCGTTGTCGATGATCGCACCGCCGAGCGCGGGGCCGAGCGCAGCACCGATGAACACGCCGACTTGGCTGACCCCTGTCGCTGCCGCCGGTGCTGACGGGTTATTGCGAACCACCGACAGATTGAACAGCCCTGGCCACGCCCACCCAAATGCGAAGGCCGGAATCGGTGCGAGCACGTACGTGATCGGTACGTCGATCGCCAGAACAAGCATTCCCAGACCGCCGAGCCCGTAGAGCCACACGAGCCGTTGGATTGGCAGCACACCCCACCGGTCGACTTGCCAGCCCTGAATGAGTCGACTCGCCACTCCGACCAGTGACCCGAGGCTCAGCACGAGGCCGGCGGTGCCGGGCCCGAGCCCAGATGCCTCCGCCCCACTCGTGATGAAGCCCACCATCGTGCCGGCGCTTGTCGCCCCGAGGAGTCCGACCATGGCGTAGAGCACAAGCAGTGCCATGCCCAGGTCGGGTCGCGCTGACCGACGATCGCCCGTGGCGTTCGCTCTCGTGTTGAGATCAGATCGACTGCCGCGGTCGGGTGGAAAGCTGAACATCGCTCCAGCTGCCATGATCGCTCCTGCCACGTAGGCCCATTGCCAGCCGATGGTGAGCGCGATGGCTGGCACCGCGACGCCGCCGAGCAACGCCGCGGTTGGCATTCCAGATTGCTTGGCGGCAAGGGCGAATCCCATGCGTTCGCCCTCGATGTGTGTCGTGAGCATCAGGTTGGCCGACGGCTGATTGAGCGCATTGCCCGCTCCTGCAACTCCGAGAAACAAGCAAAACTGCCAGACGTTCCGTGCCAGCACCGCAACGGCGAGCATCGCCACGACCGATGTCGTCAGGCCGACCCGGAATCCTCGGCGCGGTCCGAGTCGCTCGGCGACGCGACCCATTGGAGCAGACAAGACAGCGGCGACCCCGAACGAAGCGCCCATCGCGAGGCCGACATGCGTGGCGGTCAACCCGATGTCTTCACGGAGCTGGACACCGAGCGCCCCGGTCAAAAAGACGGGAAACGCGCTACACATCGTGCCGATCGCGACCACAGGCCAGATCCGCGTTACGCGCTTGCTCAATGCAAACGACCGAGCAACAGCCTGACAGCCAGGCCGCTCGGCAGATCTTCTCCTATGCGGTCCACTGGGCCAACGTACCGGCCACCGAGCAGCGACTCTCCGTTCGCCTGGCGGCTGCGACGTCCCCTTCGCTGGCATGCCACCGATATCTCTAGTTTCCTGACATGGCGACAGCGGTCTTCGATGAGGCGTTCCAGTGGTATTCAGAGCAGTGGGCCCCCGATTTGCCACTCGGTGAATGGTGGGACCGACTCGCCACCGCTGGCTGGTCCTTTCCGAAGTGGCCCGAGGGGTACGGCGGACGCGGCCTGTCAACCGGCGATGCACGCGAGGCCGAGCGGGCGCGGGTCGCCGTCGGCGCCTACGGACCGCCCAAGGGCATCGCCACATTCCTCGTCGCCCCGACGCTGATGTCCTACGGAACACCCGAGCAGCTCGACCGATTCATGCCGGGCATCGTCCGCGGGACCGACATCTGGTGCCAACTGTTCTCCGAGCCCGGTGCCGGTTCCGACCTTGCTGGCCTCGCGACAGGCGCTGTGCTTGACGGTGATGAATGGATCATCAACGGGCAGAAGGTCTGGAACTCAGGCGCGCAGCACGCAAAGTTCGGGATTCTGATGGCCCGGTCCGATCCGGAGCAGCCGAAGCACAAGGGCATCTCGTACTTCATGATCGACATGGATCAACCAGGTGTCGACGTCCGACCGCTGCGCGAGATGACCGGCGACATTGCGTTCAACGAGGTCTTCCTCTCCGATGCGCGCGTTTCCGACGCCAATCGGCTTGGCGAACAAGGTGAGGGCTGGCGGATTGGGATGACGACGTTGTCGCACGAACGCGACCCGGACAACGCCGGATCGGGCAGCGGGTTCGTGTTCGGCGGCTCGGATCTTGGGGGAACGGTCAGCGACTACGTTGCTGCAGTTGGCGGTCACGTCGACGGATTTGCGCTCGCGATGAGCGGCGGTGCCAACAGGCTGCTCGACGGCGTCATCGACGAATTTAATGCTGCGGCTGACCCCGTTCGGCGCCAGCGATTGATGCAGTTGCACACCTTGCGTAAGGTCGCGCGCTGGTCGACCGAACGGTCGATGGCGGCGGTCAAGGCGGGTGGGCAACCCGGCCCCGAAGTGTCGACACTCAAGGTCATCGGTGCCGAGATCTCACGGCGCACGCGTGACCTCGGCATCGAGGCGATGGGTCCAAACGGAATGCTGTCGGGCAACGGCACTCCCACGGGCAGGCAGTTCTACGCCTACTGCATGTTCACACCGGCGATGTCGATCGCCGGAGGGAGCGACGAGATCAACCGCAACATCATCGGTGAGCGCGTACTCGGCTTGCCGAGGGAACCCGGCGAGGCCGAACAGCGCAGCCAACCCTGGTCGGCGCTCCCCCGCAACTGAATCGGTGGACCTGAAAACGGTGGAACATGCAGGTTTTCGCCCTCCTGCACGGTCAATTTGTCTGTCAATGTTCCGTCAAAGTGCTTGTTTTTTGCTGCTCACTCGGCACACAGTGATGTTCTTCGGGACAGAACGGACGATCTGTGGCAGGGACAGAGTGATGATCTGAGGACAAAACGTCACACAACGTGACGATTTGAGAACTTCAACCTCTCATTCATCCTTCGGGACAACATCCTGTATTACAAAAGATCGGGCGGACACAACATGAAATTTTCAAAAGTAGCTCTTGGCGGAGTGTCACTCCTTGCGGCTGGAGCACTGATTGCTACTGCTGTCACGGCCTCACAAGCAAAACCTATCAGCGTGCAATTCTTGATGAGTGCGGAGATGCTGGAGCAGCAGGCTTTTGCCGGCACCTATGTCACCGGTGGTGCTACTTCAACGATCAACGGCAGTGTCCTCGCCGGAACGTATGTCACCACTGGTGTGAGCGCAGCGATCAAAGGCAGCGCGAATGCCGGAACTGCCACCACGCTCGGAGCGAGTTCGACCGTCGCAAGCAATGTTCGGTCTGGTACCGCCACCACCCTTGGTGCCGGCGCCGCCGTCACCGGCAGCGTCACGTCTGGAACCGACACCACATTCGGAGAGGAGGCGACCTCTGGCGGTAACCAGTCTGGAATTGCCAATTCGAACGTCACTGCCGTCGCTAGCGGGCAAGAAGAAGTTCTCAAAGCACAAGAATTTCTTGGCCTCTTTGGCGCAGGCACAACAATCGTCCCCGGAAATATCGCCGCCGACACGACGTTCACCGCCGGCACGTACGGAGTCGCAGGGTTGCTGACGGTAGCTGCAAACACAGTTATCACGCTCGATGCCAACCACCAGAACAGCGAGTTCGTCTTCAACATCAGTAGCTATCTGACATTTGGTGAGGGCGTGACGATCAATGTGATCAACGACGAAAAAGACGGTAAGAAAGTCCATGTCAGTGTGATCTGGAATGCCACTGGCGGTTACGTCAGCTTGGGCGCTGGAGCGAATATTATCGGTACTATTTTGGCCAAGGGCTACGTGAGCACCGGAGCGCTTTCCACGCTCAGTGGTGCTCCTGGCAACATCTGCGGCGGCGCCATCTACTCTGCAACTTCGTACATTTCCATCGGCGCAGGTGCCACCGTCGGCGCAGGCGTTGGCTGCATAACCCCGCCGCCATACGTTGCACCTGTCATCCCGAAGGGCTAGCGGGTCGATGACGGCGAGTCGAAACACTCGCCGTCATCGTTCCTGAGGGCTTCGAGACCGAAGAGGCTCAACTACACAAGACCGCCCACCTGGCGATGCTCCACCCGGATCAACCTCCAGCTCGCCGCGAAGTGACCGTGGACGCTGAGGCGACCATCGTGCGCGCCGTCCTGGCGTATCGGTGGGTCGTCGCCGTCGATTTTTTGACGTTCCTCGGCAGAAGCGGCTTGCGCCGCGGCGTGTTTATTGCGACAATCATTTTGTCATTACAGGCTGAGATTCCGCCGCGATGGTCTGCCACCGGCTGTCCTCAACCGAGCGCCGATCGCGCCCTCGGCCACGCCCCGGGGCCAGGTCTGGACGATGCCCCGATCGTGCTCCGGGCGAGTCTCGGCCTGCCGACAGGTTGACGCTGGTCCGCTCACCAGTCGACTCGCGTTCAAACTTGGCGACCACACCGAAGATCGAAAAGTCGTGCACAAATCGATCGCGCACTTCGGCCTTGTGACCAGTGGGAATGTCAGTGCTGAGTAAATTACTTCGTCATTGTCTTGCCATTTTCTTGACAATATGTGCAGACTGAAAGGTAGAAAACAGAACTGGCGGTCTGTGGGTGTCCTCAAACTCATTCTCTGAGTGTGTGGAGTTGCGGTCTCAGGATGTCACTCACATGCAGCTTTGGACGACACCAGGTTGTCCGTCCCAACGAAAAGACAATCACCACATGAAACTCTCCAAACGTCCTCTTGTTGCCGCATCGCTGCTCGCTGCTTCGAGTGGCGTGCGAGCACAGCAGCATCCAGTACCGCCAACGCCTCTGCACCTGGTGGGTCAGCAAATCTTTGCTAACAACTACGTCAGTGCTGGCACAGACTCAATAATTAACGGCAACGTGCTGACCGGGTCGTACCTGACTGTTGGCGCGGATTCAAAGATCGACGGCGACACGGTGGCCGTAGCCGCCACCACACTCGGCGCCGGTGCCGAGACGCTCGACCTCTGGTCTGGAACCGCCGTAACACTCGGCGCTGGTTCTGGTGCCAAAGTTGTTCGTCATGGAACAGCCTTCACGAGAGGCGCTGCCGCCACAACCGCAGCTGTTTCTGGCGGCGAGCCCACACCGCAAATCCATGGGGAGCAGGGCGACGCTGCATCCTGGCAAACTGGCCTCACGGCCTTGCCACCGACTCAGGTTCTCGTCCCCGGCAGTATCGCCGCTGATGTGACCTACTCTCCTGGCGTCTACCAGACCGCAGGCTTGCGGACGTTCGCTGCCGACACCATCATCGAGCTTGATGCTGATGACAAAGACGCTGAGTTCGTCTTCAACATCAGTAGCTACCTGACCTTCGGTGCTCGTGTAGAGGTCAAAGTCATCAACCAACTTCCCGGCAAAAATGTCCGTGTGATCTGGAACATTGCTGGCGGCTACGTCGCTGTAGGCGCTGGAGCAAACATCGTCGGCACCGTGATAGCGAAGAGCTACGTCAGCATCGGCGCCAACGCCACGATCCGTGGCATCGCCGATTTGATTTGTGGCGGCGCCGTCTACTCGACAACCTCGTACGTTTCGGTCGGCGCTGGCGCAACCGTCGGCAGCACCTGCTGATAACTCTCAGTCATCAATGAAGTCCAGTCGTCTGGAGATCCGGGCGAGTCCGACGACTCCGGCAGTAGCTATTTGCGGCCGAGACGGACCGCTTCGTGCATCAAGGAACGGTTGCCCTCTTCGCGTAGTAGCGCCAGCTTGACGCGGATGAGCTTCCAGCCGTCGGGTGTGCGAACTGCATCGTCTGTATACGTGCCGAACATGGTGTAACGGTCGCCGCCTTTGCCGGTGTGCAGCCAATGCTCGGCACGCATGTGCGCGGTGATCGTCGCCCGGTCACCATCGATCTCGTACCGATGCGAGCCCATGAAGTGTTGCGACCGTTCGAGGCCCGCAAACAACACGGCGGCGTTCTTCACGATCAGGTCGGCGGCGGCCGCGCGAGGCGGCGGTTCGGGCTGATAGTCGCTCATGTCCATGATGACCTCGTCCGCGAAAACCGAACGCCAGAGTGCCCAGTCCTTCGTGTCGAGCCCGAACGCGTACCGATGGATGAGGTCACGGAGATCCGACTCGTCAGCAAGCCGTTGCAACAGTGCTTCGTTCACGACATCACCCACTCGTCGGCGCCCAACGCTTCGATTCCGTCAGTGCCGACACCGAGCCACTCGTCAAGGACCTCAGCGTTGTGTTCGCCACGGAACGCAGCGACGCCGATGTCAGACAGGTCGGTGCCCGACCAGCGGTACGGGTTGCGGACAACCTTGCGTGTGCCGCCTGCGCGGTCGTCCACGTCGACGATGGTGTTGCGGTGTTTGATCGTCGGCGACTCGAGCACCTCGCCGCAGTCACGCACATCGGCCCACGCCAAGTTGGCCGTGTCGAACGCGTCGATCACGGCAGCTCGGTCGGGTAGCGCACAGAGATAGTCGGTGATGACCTTCCGGCGTGACGCGATCTTCTCGCTGATCGTGGCCTCCCGCGGCGTCGAATCAACGAGGCCGGCGGTGGTCGACAGTTGGTGCCAGATCCAGCGGAGACCACCCGTCAACATCTTCGGACCATCGACGGTCCGCCAGACCTCGCCGTTGATCGACTCGCTGCGTCTGGCTCCGTCGAGCACATTGACGATGATGTCAGCTGAGAAGGTCATCGCATCGATCATGGCCATGTCGATGTGCTGACCCACTCCCCCCGCATCGCGCATTCGCAGCGCGCCGAGCACCGAGATGACGCCGTGCATCCCGGAGAGGACATCGGCCGCACTGAGGTCGAGGTCGAGCGCCATTTCGCCATCGACACCTGCAGGCAAAATGCCGGACTCGGCGTGGATGATCGAGGCATACGCGGCTCGTTGCGACTCGGGCCCTTCCTGGCCGAACCCGCTGATCGACAGCATGATCAACTGTGGGTTGACCCGCTGCAGCGCGCTCCAGTCGAGGCCGAACTTCGCCATCACGCCGGGCCGGAAGTTCTCGATCACGACGTCAGCCTGTGCAGCCAACCGGCGAACCAACTCGGGCCCGTCGTCGGCCTGCAGGTCGATACAGACGTTCCGTTTCCCGCAGTTCTGCTGCGTGAAGTAGGTCGACAGGCCTGCTACCTTGCGCCCCCACAGCCGAGTGACGTCGCCGTCGGGCGGCTCGACCTTCACGACGTCGGCACCGAGATCCGACAGCGTGCGGCCGGCGATCGGGCCAGCAAACACTCTCGACAAATCGAGGACCTTGACGCCTTCCAACGGTTTGGTGATTGGCCCAGTGAGGGGCATCAGGTCAGCCGCCCCATTGAGAGCATGCCGTCAGGGTTCATCATCTCGATCTGCTCCCGATACAGCTGCAGCAGTTTTGGATGGGTGAACATCCAAAACTTGCCATGCACGATGCCGTCGAGCACGATGCGGCCGACCTCATCCGGGTCCATGCCGTTCGACAGGAAGCTGTCGATCTTGCCGCCGAGCTTCTTGCCCTCTGCGCCACGTGGGGCTAACTCGCCCTTCGCCGCCTTGCGATTGCGGACGCTGTTGCGACTGATCTCGGTGTTGATCGGGCCCGGGCACAGCACCGATGCGTGGTGCGGCGACTTGGCGATCCGGAACTCCCGCTCAAGGGTGGCCATCAACGCAATCACACCACTCTTGGCCACGTTGTAGGGGCCCGCTGCGGCACCGGCAATGAGGCCCGACACCGATGATGTCGTGTTGATATGCCCGCCACCCGCAGACTGCTGAATGAGCGGCTGGAACACCTTGGTGCCATAGATCGGACCCCAGAGGTCGACGCCCAAGGTCCACTCCCAGTCGTCAATCGTGACGTTGAACAGCTTCGCGAAGACGGCTGCGCCAGCATTGTTGCAGAGCACGTCGACACGCTTATGGGTGTCCATTGCAGCGTCGGCCATTGCCTGAACATCGGCGAGCTGTGACACATCGGCCTGCACGCCAATCGCGTCGTGGCCATCTGCTCGTAGGCCGGCAGCTGCCGCTTCGATGCGGTCGGCATCAATATCTGACAACACCACCGACATTCCTGCTGCGGCAAATGCCCGGGCCATGCCCAGCCCGATGCCGCCGGCCGCACCGGTGATCACCGCGACCTTGCCGTGCGGTTCGAACACCAAGTCGTCACTCATTGCATTTCCCCGTTCTGTGTGGTGGGTCCCCGACCCGATCGCAACGGTAGTTCCCCGCGATGATTGAGGAATGGCCGAAGAGAAGCAAGACAAGTTCGTGATGAACTTCGAGGCGACCGAACGTCCTGGTCGGCCGCCACAGGAGTACTACGACGAGATCAAAGCAAAGTTCGCCGAGCAGCGCGACGTGCGGCTCGGCTACCGCCCACCCGGCACGAACAACTACCGCGACCTCGACGGAGCAATGGCCGACCTTGCTCGCGACCCATACGCCGACAACTGGGCCGAGCGCGAACCGATCGACGACACCGCCAACGGCGACGACGTCGACGTGCTGTTCATCGGCGGCGGCTTCTCTGCGCTCCTCACGTCAGCACGGCTGCGCGAGAAGGGCGTCGAGAGCATCCGCATCGTCGAACGTGGCGCCGACGTCGGTGGCACCTGGTACTGGAATCGCTACCCCGGTGTTGCCTGCGATGTTGTTGCGTACGACTACCTGCCGCTGCTTGACGAGATGAACTATGTCCCCACCCGGCACTACGCCCAGGGGCCGGAGATCTTCGCTCATTGCCAGGCAATCGCGAAGAAGTACGACCTGTACGACCTCGCCGTGTTCCAGACCACGGTCACCGAAACGCTGTGGGACGGCGACGCCCAACGGTGGAACATCACGACCGATCGGGGTGACACGATGCGCGCCAAGTTCGTCGTCTGTGCCAACGGCACACTCGCCAAGCCACGCCTCGCTCGCATCGATGGTATGGAGCGCTTCGAGGGCCACTCGTTCCATACGTCGCGCTGGGACTACAACTTCACCGGCCACGATCTCGAGCAGCTCGGTGACGTACGGGTCGGCATCATCGGCACCGGCGCCAGCGCAGTCCAGATCATCCCCAACCTCGGTAAGCACGCGAAAAGTGTCCACGTGTTCCAGCGCACCCCCTCGTCGATCGACGTCCGCGACGACTGGGAGACGAGTGACGAATGGGCTGCCAAACAGGGCGACGGCTGGCAGGCCAAACGCCGCGCCAAGATCGTGGCCAAGCTGCGCGAACAAGCCGACCGGAATGGGCAGCTTCGCCACGGCATCACTCGTGAGGAGAAGATCCGCCGGCAAGAGAACAACAACATCGATCAGATGATGCGGATCCACACACGTATCGACGACACCGTCGATGATCAGGCAACCGCCGACGCATTGAAGCCGTGGTACATGCTGATGTGTAAGCGGCCCTGCTTCCACAACGACTACCTCCCGACGTTCAACCGGCCGAATGTGCATCTCGTCGACACGCAGGGCGAGGGCATTACCGAGATCGGCGAGCGCGGCCCGATCTTTGACGGCGTCGAGTACGAGGTCGACCTGCTGATTTATGCGACCGGCTTCGAAGTGCAACAAACCGGCATCTACAACCGGATCGTCGGTGAGGGCGACGTCGACCTCAACGACAAATACGACAGTGGCATTCGCACGATGCTTGGCATCCACTCGGCCGGCTTCCCGAACATGTTCATCATGGGCGGCTACCAGGCGTCGTTCCAGTTCAACCTGACCGACCTGCTGCAGGTGCAAGGCGACCACATCGCCAACTGCATCTCGCACACCAGGGCTGCTGGTGCCGACACGATGGACGTCACCGCCGACTCAGAAGAATGGTGGGTGCAAGAGGTGATCGCACATCGCGGCAAGACCACGCGCAACCAAGAATGCACGCCCGGTTACTACAACTTCGAAGGCCAAGAGAACCGGCGCCAGGACGGCAACTACAACGGCGGCTTCCCGGCGTACATCGACCACATCGCCGACGTCGAAGCCGAGATGGATGCCCACTTCGTGTTCACCACCGGCTGAACAACCAACAGCGTTCAGGCCGTGGGGAGCCCGGCGTTCTTGTGGGCGTGGCTTCGAGCATCGCGGAGGTAGTTGAGAACGAGCACGGTCAGCGCAATCCACTCGGCGAAGAACAGCCAACGATCACCGATCCAGCCGCCAAGGACCCACGCAAGCAGCGCCAACGCGACGAACGGCAACAGGATCGCGCCGGCCCGCCAGGCCTGCTGTTTGACCCGCGACCACCTCGAGAAGAGTATCCAAGCGGGCAGGATCGGTGTCATCAGAATCCATTTCCGAGGCGACCAGTTCGGCACATCGTCGTCACGCACAGCTTCGAGAAAAGCGCCGACGATGAAGAATGCGCCAGCGAAGAAGAAATGAACAGGCCGCGTTCTGCCGACGTGGTCAAACACGATCACGCCGAGCAGGTAGGCACCCATCGCAACGTGGATGCGATGGCCCGCGAAGATCCAGCCGTTGACAACGAACAGCATCACCGCAACCGTCAACGGGATGAAGAAGGCACCAGCTGTCAGCACATCGTGATAGCTGCTGATGCTCTGTCGAGGCGCCAATAGTTCGGCTCGGTCGATCATCTCCGCGATCCACATGATCGCCGGAGCAAAGACACACGCGGCGACCGCTGTGACGTCGAAGGACTGGTACTCCCAGTCCGGATCCTTGTTCAGAAATGCGCTGGCTTCCATCAGCTCTCCTCCAGGTTCGCCCCGATGTAAGTCTTCCATGGTCGGCCAGATCACCCGACCGAATGGATTCGCTGACCCAACGGATCGCCGCCCGCATCCCCATCCGCGTAGGTTCGCGCCATGACCGAACGCATGCCTGCCATTGCCCTCGTCGCCGTTCCCGGCCGACGCGCCCAGACCGTCGAGCTGGCGGTCGAGATAGAACAGCGCGGTTTCTCCGGGATCTACGGCCCCAGCTTCGGCGACGCGATGGGGCTGTGCCTGTCGATCGCGCACGCCACGAACACGATCGAGTTCGGTACATCAATCCAGCCGATCTATCTGCAGCACCCGGTTGCTCTTGCAACGACGGCGAGCTATCTGCACGAGATTGCAGGCGGTCGGTTCCGGCTCGGCGTCGGTGTCACCCACGGCCCGGTGATCAAGCAGCTGCAGGTCGAGACCGGCAAGCCACTCAGCGACATGCGGAACTACGTCTCGACTATGCGCGAGACCGCCGAGCGCTTGGGCGCGCTGCCGGACATCGTCCTTGCGACACTGCGCGACAAAATGGTTGGTCTCTCGGTCGAGGTCGGCAATGGTGCTGTGTGGGCCAACGCATCGCGCAGCCGGATGGAGCACTCGCTCAACCTCGTTCCCGACGACCGCCTCGCCGATGGCTTTTGGATCGGCAACATGATCCCGACGGTGATCGATGACGACATCGAAGCTGCACGGGCCCGCAACCGCAAAACACTGCAGGGATATGTGGCCCTGCCGAACTATCGAAACTACTGGATCGATGCCGGATACGAAGCAGAGATGTCAGCCGTGTCGGTTGCGCTCGAGGCTCGCGACAAAGACGGCGTGCTGGCCGCGATGAGCAATCGATGGCTCGACGACTGCACGCTCTCGGGTTCGGCCGGCCGCGTGCGCGACGGCGTCGAAGCCTGGTTCGACGCGGGTGTCCTATCGCCGATCCTCGTTCCGTCGTCGACCAGCGGTGGCCAGAACAAGGCCTTCGCCGAACTGTTCGACACGTTCAGCAGCTGATTCGAACTGGTCCCCTCGTTTTGTGTGAGCGATTGCCGGAACCGACGCCGGAATAGCTCGCGCAAAACGACGATCGGGATGACAACGGGGGCGTTTAGGGTTGTACCTCGCATGAGGTTGCCCTGGAAGCGTGACAATGCCGTGCTCCGCGCCCGGCTGACCCCCGAGCAGTACCGGGTCACCCAGAAGGCCGGCACCGAGCGGCCATACAGCGGTCGATACCACGACACGAACGACGACGGCACGTACCGCTGCATCGTCTGCGACACCGCGTTGTTCGACAGCGACACCAAGTTCGACTCCGGCACCGGTTGGCCGTCGTTCACCGATGCGATCGACACCACCAGTGTGTCGCTACACAAAGATCGCAAGTTCGGCATCCTCCGGACCGAGGTCCGCTGCGCTGGCTGCGATGCCCACCTCGGCCACGTGTTTCCCGACGGGCCCAGCCCAAGTGGAGACCGCTTCTGCATGAACTCGGCATCGTTGCAACTCGACGACGGCCGCCATGCAGGCGTCACGTTCAGGAAACACGTCCTTCACGCGGCGGCGCGATCATGTCAAGATGATCATGCTCCACCCCTCATGCTTCGTCGTCGCACTGGGCCATCCGAGCCTCACCGGCCATCTCGCCGAATTCGCCGACCGGCTACGAGCGGAACCGCGGTACTTCGGCCGCGCGGCCGGACCGAAGCCAGCTCGATCGATGATTGAACGCTTGACAACCCTCGGTTCGGTGAACCTTGGCGTCATGTGCAATGGCCAGCTACTCGCGATGGCGCGGGTTGACGACTCCTCAGAACTCGATATCGCCGTCCTTGCCGACTGGCGCGGACACGGCATCGGTTCATTGCTGTTACAGCACACGATCGGTCGAGCCGAACTGATCGGACACGAACGCATCGTTCTCCACTCGAGCCGAAGGAGTCGACCGGTCGCTGCGATCGGCCAACGCTCGGACGCAACGGCCGTCGATTACGGCGACGGTCGCGTCGACATCATTTTCGCCCGGCAAAGCCGACTCGGGCTCGCCTGACTCAGGCTCAGGCGTCAGAGCGTGGCGTCGGGGTAAAGCGCACGTTGAGGTGCTTCATGCCGGTGACCAGCGGGATACCGGCGACGTTGAGCGGAACCGCATCGCCAACGACTTCGATGTCGGGCAGCCGGGTGAACAGGTCACGGAAGACCACCGCCAGCTCACGTCTGGCGAGGTTGGCGCCAAGGCAGAAGTGCGGGCCGGGGCCACCGAACCCGAGGTGCGGGTTCGGGCTGCGCAGCACGTCGAAGCGTTCGGGATCGGCGAACGCCTTCGGATCACGGTTGCCAGCGCCGTAGAGCATGACGACCTTGTCGCCTGTGACGAAGTCGTGGCCCGACATCGTGAGATCCCTCGTGACAGTGCGTCGCATGAACGTGACCGGCGATGAGTAACGAACGATCTCTTCGACAGCGGTCGGCGTGACTCCGGCGATGTCGTTCTGCCAGATCGCGCGCTGCTCAGGATGCTGCGTCAGGAGGTTCATCCCGTGGCTGATCGCCGTGCGTGTCGTGTCGTTGCCCGCTACTGCAAGCAAGATGAAGAATGGGGCAACCTCTTCGGGTGCGAGCATTTCGCCGTCGAGGTCGTTGTGAACGAGCTTCGAGGTGAGGTCGTCGGTCGGGTTCTTGCGCCGCTCTTCGGCCAATCCGTTCATCAGTTCGGTGAGCTGGATACCGGCGCCGAAGATGGCCATCATCGGGTCGCCGTCGCCAATGAACTCGGGGTCGCCGCCGCTGAGGATCACGTTCGTCGCGTTGAGTACCGTGTCGAACTCGCTGCGAGGAATGCCCATCATGTCGCAGATCACGAGGAGCGGGAACGGCTGCGAGAGCGCCTGGACGAGGTCGACTTCGCCCTTCTCGCAGAAGCCGTCGATGACCTCTCGCGAGATGTTCTCGACAGAGTCGAGCACAGTGGCGAGGTCGGTTGGTGTGAAGGTCTTGGCAACAATCGCACGCTGACGCTGGTGGCGCGGGTTGTCCATGTTGATGAACGAGCCAAAAAATTCGAGGGCCTCGGGCGGCAAGTCGACGATCGAGATGGCCCCTTGTGCCGAGCTGAAGTCCTTGGCGTTCTTGCTGATCTGGACGATCTCGTCGAACCGGGTCACCGCGAAGAACTCCTCTTCCATCCCGGTCATCTCGTTCACGAACTCAACCTTGCTGAACGGCCCTGACTCGCGGATCGCGATCATTTCCTGCATCCGGTCGTCGAGTGGCTGCGTCCAGAAGGACGGTTCGATCAGGCGCGAAGTCATCCGACAAATCATAGGACGCGATCTGCGCACCGCGAGGGGCGGCGGTGACACGTCACAGCTGCACACGGTGGCGATCTGGCTGAGCTTGGTGTGTCGTCCTCAGAGTGAGTCGGCAAAGCCCTTGATGTCGCGAATCGTGGCGTGCCACACGTCGGGCATCGCATCGAGGAACAAGCAATCACCGGCATGGCACGTGCCGTTGACTGTGCGGCTCACAGCACTCACCCCGGCATCGAGCAGCTTGCGGAAGTAGACAAGCCCCTCGTCACGCAGCGGGTCAAGCTGGTTAACAGAGATGACGTGCGGCGGCAGCCCTTCGAGATCTGAACTCTCGGCATGCATCGGCCAGGCAAGGGCGTTGGTTGCATGAGCGCCATCGGGGTCGTACGTCTTCGCGAGTGCCCCCATGTTCTCGACGTTCAGGAAGTAGTTGTCGTTCTCGAAGAGCGATGCCAGTTCAGGAATCGGTGCGGCGTAGGCGTTCGAGATGTACGGACACTGTGCGTACACGCCGGCGATGTCACCGATCCAGCCATCCTGCTTCGCCTTCAGAGCAGTGGCGATCGACAGGTTGCCGCCACCCGACTCGCCTGACATGACGACCTTCGAAACGCCGAGCTCGGCACTGTTGGCAATGACCCACTGTGCGGCGCTGGCGCAGTCGTTCAGACCGGCGGGAAACGGGTGCGGCCCGAGCTCGCCAGCGGCGTTGCGGAATTCGACGCCGACAACGACCATGCCAGTCGCGGCGAGGTCGTCGCGCCACCGGCCGTAGTTGGGGTTGGAGGCTTTCAGGATCGCCATGCCGCCGCCGTGCGTGTGGACGATGCACGGCATCGGCCCGTCGACTCCGTCGGGCCGGTGGATGTACAGGTTGATGTCGTTGCCGTCGACACCCGTGATGACCTCGGTGCGCGAGCTGACCTCGGAGGTCAGCGGAGTGTTGGCAACAACGAAGTCTCCGAGTGCGTTGAAGCCGGCCTCGGCCTCCATGCAGTAGGCGAGCAACTCCTCGATCGAGTTGGCAGCTGTGACGGGCGAGGGCGGCGGAGCGACGTCCATGGCGAGCATTGCCATCGCGGCGATCATCCGCGGATCAGCGCGTGGATCGTCTTTGATGTCGAGGCTCGGATTGCCGAGTCGGCCGGGAAGGATCGGTGAAATGGACATGCATGCCTCTCGATTGTCGAGAGGCCAGTTTCGCGCCAAGCCATCGCCTACAACGACCCGTGTGACGTCGTGGATCTGTCAGCCGTGAGAGACAACCGACAATCGGGAGGCCGCGAGTTCCGAGCGGCAGTGTCAGGTCGACCTGAGCTACATCATCCCAAGTTCGAGGCGGGCGACAGTCGAAAGGCGCGAGGCGTCCCACGGCGGGTCAAAGACCAGCGATACGTCAACCGTTTCGACCCCGTTGATCGCGGCAACTGCGTCACGGAGGTCGAGGCGCAGGATGTCACCCATGCCGCAGAACGGAGCGGTGACCGACATGTCGATATCGACGTGCCAGCCCCCTCCGTCGAGTTGGTCGGCATCGACCCGGTAGACCAGGCCAAGTTCGACAATGTCAACCGGGATCTCCGGGTCATAGACGGTCGCAGCCGCCTCCCAGACACGGTCGACGCTGAACGGCCCGGTGCTCGCAACGGCCTCGACATCCGGAGCATCGATGAACCCGAAGTCAATCGAGTCTTGGCGGCTCAAACGAGCCATCTCGCCGGCGCTGGTGGTGACCGTGGCGGTCGCCCCGAGGGCCTGCAGCAGCGTCACCCGATCGCCCGCAGGAAGGGTGATTGCCTGACCGGCCGGCACGATCGTGGCATCAACCGCGCGAGGCAGCGTGAAGCCCTTGGTCTTGCCGACACTGACCGTTTGATCAGACATCGTCGTGTCCGAGCCGCTGAGAGATCCACGTCCGCACCGATTCAATGCTGACGTCGTCAACGACCTGGTCGGCGAAGCCGTTGATCAACAGGCGGCGTGCCTCGGTGGCAGGGATGCCACGTGAGCGCATGTAGTACATGGCTGATTCGTCGAGTTGGCCAACGGTGGCGCCGTGTTTGCAGGCCACCTCGTCGGCGAGGATCTCGAGCCGTGGCTGAGTATTGACCTCGGCACGATCGGAGAGAATCAGATTTTTGTTCGACTGTTCAGCGTCGGTTCCGTCGGCACCCGGAAGCACATCGATGCCTCCGTTGAATATTCCGGTGCTGGCATCGTCGAGGACGCCGCGGTAGGTCTGACGGCTCGTGCAGTTCTTGGCCGAGTGAACGACGTTGATCTGCTGGTCGAGGACTTGGTCACCGAAACCAAAGAACAGGCCTGACAGATCGGCGTGCGCTCCGGGCCCGGCGAGATCGACTCGGTACGCAACTCGGCCATACGACGCGCCGAGGTTGAACGAACGTGCCAGGAGCTTGCTGTTGGCTCCCTGCGTCACTTCGATATTGCTGAGGTGCACGTGACTCGAGGGCACATTCTGAAGGAGCACGTGCTCGAGGGAAGCGCCATCGCCGATGGCGATGGTCGTGCGGATGTTGGAGCCGCCGAAGTCAGCACCGACACCGATACGAGTCTCGACAATCGTGGCCGAACTACCAGCACCCAACTCGATGACCACACCGGTACACGATGCGTTCCGTGTCTCGTCTGGTACCTCGACGTCGACGATGTGAATCGGTACGTCGAGCACCACGTCGTCGTCGACGCGCACTACGGCACCGTCACCGCCAAACGCGAGGTTGAGCGCCATGTAGGCGTCGCTGATCTGACTATCGACTCGATCAAAGTGAACTGCAAGCCGGTCAGGTTGTTCACGGCGTGCGTCGAGCAGGCTCGATAGATGGAGACCTGCCGGGCCGATCATCGTGGACAATTCGACATCGACGACGCCATTGACCACGACGATGCGCGGACCGTCGAGGGCGGGAATCAGCGCGCCGATATCGGGAACGCTCGTCGTCAGTGCGACCGGAGGCCCAAATGACAACTCAGCGAGCTTTTTGTGGGGCGCGTAGCGCCACGCCTCGTTGCGTCGCGTTGGGTACCCAGTCGACTCCACCCAATCGAGGGCGGCCGCGCGGCCCGTGACTACCGGATCGATCGCCGTGGGCGATGCTGTCACGACTGTGCTCCGGCGAGCGATTGCGCAGAAGCGTCGCCAAGGCCGTTTTCGAAGTCGGCGTACCCGTTGGCTTCGAGGTGTAGTGCGAGGGTGTGGTCGCCCGACTTGACGATGCGCCCGTC
>Ga0335398_10001398_pt1 | contig 41451 bp, 26 predicted proteins | sample BON03_FD_205742 | JGI IMG/M metagenome (GOLD analysis project Ga0335398, IMG submission 205742) | Freshwater microbial communities from Lake Bonney liftoff mats and glacier meltwater in Antarctica - BON-03 (spades assembly) (version 2) | ecosystem: Environmental > Aquatic > Freshwater > Ice >... | reverse complement strand
TGCCTGTCGATTTTGATGAACGTCGTTCGATGGGCCCGATGATAGGGGGTTGGGGTAACGGATGAGCAATTTCGAAGGGCAAACATGACTGAAATACCAAATACCAATCTCGACACCAGCGGCGAAACCATAATGGATGCTCCCGACAAGATGGTCGATGCGCGCAAAATGTTTGGCATTGAACTCGATATGGAGGTTCCCGCGTTCAGCGAAAAGGACGAACGGGTACCCGATCTCGATCCTGCTTATGTTTTCGATCCGGAAACCACCACGGCGATCCTCGCCGGCTTCGCCTTCAATCGCCGGGTGATGGTGCAAGGCTATCACGGCACCGGAAAATCGACCCATATCGAACAGGTTGCCGCGCGCCTCAACTGGCCCTGTATCCGGATCAATCTCGACGCGCATATCAGCCGGATCGACTTGGTCGGACGCGACGCCATTGTGTTGAAGGACGGCCAGCAAGTAACCGAATTCCGCGAAGGCCTGCTCCCCTGGGCGCTGCAGACGCCAACCGCCTTGGTGTTTGACGAATATGACGCCGGCCGCCCCGATGTGATGTTCGTGATCCAGCGTATCCTGGAAGCGGAAGGCAAGCTTACCTTGCTCGACCAGAACCGGGTGATCCGCCCCAACCCCTATTTCCGCCTGTTCGCAACCGCCAACACGGTTGGCCTTGGCGATACCAGCGGGCTCTATCACGGCACCCAGCAGATCAACCAGGGCCAGATGGACCGCTGGAATATCGTGGTGACGCTAAACTATCTGCCGGCTGCGACCGAAGCAAAAGTGATCCTGTCGAAAGTGCCGGATGCCGGTGACCAGACGGTGGAAAATATGATCAAGGTCGCCGATCTGACCCGTCAGGGCTTCATCAACGGCGACATTTCCACGGTGATGAGCCCGCGGACCGTGATCAGCTGGGCGCAAAATGCCGCGATTTTCAAAAATATCGGCTTCGCCTTCCGCCTCTCTTTCCTCAACAAATGCGACGAAGCGGAACGGATGCTGGTAGCGGAATATTATCAGCGGGTATTCGGTGAAGATTTGCCGGAGAGTGTGACGGGCGGGTGATCAACTGATTGTAATGCAGCGATAGATCATGCTTTGTATAGATTGCCTGTGCATCGATGAGCGTTTACAAAGCATGGCATGTCTATCGACAGCAAGCCTATGAAACCGGAACAAGAACTCGAATACCAAATGGAAGTGGCGCGCCAGATCATGCGCAAGGGCTCCAGGGTTCTGGCGGCTTTGGCGGGATTCGACAGAACCGGCAAGAAACCCGCTTGGGTCGAAGAGGGACTTAAACAGACGAAATCCAAAAATTGACGTTCATCGGTGAGCAATCGCTGTTCAAATATTTCCTCTCGCTTATGGCGTATTATTTTTGTAATACAGCAAATTGATGCTTGATCAAACCTCCTCCGAACAAAGGCGACGGCGCTGGTACTGGCCATTTGGCCGGAAAAAAGCCGCTGAAACAACATTTTACGAGCCCTATGGCGATGCGATTCCACCGCGCATCGAAGAGCCGGTTGCACCGCTCAAGAAGCCGCATGGCAAATGGTGGTGGTTCAGCCGCGCGATAGCGTCGGGGTTGTTGCTGTTGATTCTGCTGGTTGCCTATCTGGCGATCACCGCGCCTCTGTCCAAATCCCTGCAACCGATCGCTCCGCCGCAAATCACGCTGCTGACCTCAGACGGACAGCCGTTCGCCCGCAATGGCGCGGTGGTCGACGAACCCGTCCGGGTCGCCGAATTGCCCGATCATGTGATGCAGGCCTTCATGGCGATCGAGGACCGGCGCTTCTATTCCCATTGGGGCGTTGATCCGCGCGGATTCGCGCGGGCACTGCTGAGCAACATCTCCGGCAGCGGGATGACCCAGGGCGGCAGCACCATTACCCAGCAGCTGGCCAAGACCACCTTTCTGACGCCGGAACGCAGCCTGACGCGCAAGGCGCGGGAAATGCTGATCGCCTTCTGGCTCGAAGCCTGGCTGACCAAGGATGAAATACTCGAGCGCTATCTTTCCAACGTCTATTTTGGCGACAATGTCTACGGTCTGCGCGCCGCATCGCTGCATTATTATTATCGCCAGCCGGAAAATCTGAAGCTGGAACAGGCGATCATGCTGGCCGGCCTGGTCCAGGCCCCCTCCCGTCTCGCGCCGACCCGCAACCCGGAACTGGCCGCAAAACGGGCTACTCTGGTCAAGTCGGCGATGGTCAGCGTCGGCTATTTGAGCCAGCAGGAAGCCGACAGTCTCGGCACCGCCAGACTGGATGTCCGGGCGAAAGACGCCCTGCCCACCGGCACTTATTTTGCCGACTGGGCGATGCCGCAAGCGCGGGAACTGACCGACCTGAGCTACGAGAAGCTCAACCTGACCACGACCCTGGACGCGCGGATGCAGGAAATTGCCCGCCGCGCGGTCGCCCGCGCGCCGCTTGGTCAGGCGCAAGTCGCGCTGGTGGCGATGCGCCCGGACGGCGAGATTGTCGCGATGATCGGCGGCAAGGATTATGCAAAATCCTCGTTCAACCGGGTCACCCAGGCCAAGCGCCAGCCGGGATCGGCCTTCAAGCTGTTTGTCTGGCTGGCTGCGCTGCGCTCCGGAATGCAACCGGATGACATGATTGAGGACACGCCGATCACCAAAGGCGGCTATTTGCCCAAAAATGCCGGTGAAAATTATCGCGGATCCATCACGTTGAAAGAAGCTTTCGCCAAGTCGAGCAATGTCGCGGCGGTGCGTCTCTTTGGTCAGCTGGGCGACCGGGCGGTGATCCGCGAAGCCCGCAATCTGGGGATCAAGTCGAAACTGGCCGAGGATGACCCCAGCCTGGCCCTCGGAACATCGACGATGACCCTGATGGAGCTGACCGCCGCTTATGCCGGGGTGGCCGGCAATAGCTGGCCGGTGGAACCCTATGCCTTCAAGAAAGACAAGCAGAGCTGGGCCGAATGGCTGTTCGACTGGCCGGGTCGCTATGAGTCCAGAACCCATGCCAACATGGAATCGCTGCTGCGATCTGCAGTCAATGATGGAACCGGACGCCGGGCGATGCTGTCGATTCCCAATTACGGCAAGACCGGCACCAGCCAGAATAATCGCGATGCCCTGTTCGTCGGCTATGCCGGAGACGGCGATGACCGGCTGGTTGTCGGTGTGTGGATTGGCAATGATGATAATAAACCTCTGAAGGGCGTCAGTGGCGGCAGCCTGCCCGCGCTGATCTGGAAGGACTTCATGCAGCAGGCCATTCAGGCCAAGAAGCCCGCTGGCACCGGCAAGCCCGCCAGGACGCCCGATCCAGAAGGCCCGGTCACGCCCCTCGATCTGCCTGAAATTCCCGAAATTCCGGTCGATATCGGGGATACAGAAGTCAGGATAAACGGCGATTCCGGTGTACGGGTCGGCACGGAAATAGGCGGTGTGCCGGTTGATTTGCAAATTAACGGCGATGGCGTGGCGATCGAACGGCGTCGCGAGGAAAGTCCCCCCGGAGAGGCTCGCTAACAACATTATACCACCTAACAAAAATGCAGAAAATTAGGCCTTTGATTCCCCCGACCTTTCCGCTTAAAGCTGTCGGCTGATATGGCTGATCGTTCCAAACTTGATGACTTCAAAGACGTGCTTGGCGGCACTGCGCGCGCTATGGCCCAGCTTCCGGACCTGGAGCTGGCTTATACCGCCGAAGCACCGTCGCAAGCCGGCCAGCATCTCAAGGTGCCGATGCCGGCGCGCGATCTGCCACCAGCGCAGGTCGCCGAAGCACGGGGCTTTGCCGACAGTTTTTCGTTGAAATTGCGCCATCATGACGAAGCAACGCACCGGAAAAATGCGCCGCAGGAAGCGGTGGCTCGCGCCTGTTTCGATGCGCTCGAACAGGTTCGCACCGACGCGCTGGGATCGCGCAACATGGCAGGCGCACGGAACAATCTGAACGCGGCGCTGGAAATGCGGATGCGTTCCGATCCGATTGCGCGGGCACAGAATCGGGATGAAGTTCCGATTTCCACCGCCCTGGCGTTGCTGGCGCGGGAAAAGCTGACCGGACAGGTACCGCCGGCGGGCACGATCAAGGGCCTCGACATGCTCCGCGAGTGGATCGAGGAAAGCGCCGGCCCGGATCTCGACGGCCTCAACCTGACGCTCGACGATCAGAACAGTTTTGCCAAATTGTCGACGCAATTGTTGCAACATCTTGATCTGATAAAAAGCGACGATCAATCCGAAGCCGACGACAGTGAAGACGATAGCGACGACGAGAGCGACGATAGCCAGGACGACGGCGCCGACGAGGAAGCGACTGGCGATCAGGGCGAATCCGAAATGCGCTCGGAACCATCGGATGACGATAGCCAGGACGGCGAAAGCGATCAGAACGCCGAGGAACTGGAAGAAGGCGCCGAAGAAGAAATGGGCGACGCCGGCGACGACGGCATGATGCCGGTCCGTCCCAACCGGGCAATGTCCGATCTGCCGCCCGGTTTCAACTATACCGCCTGGACCGAAAAATATGACGAGGTCGTCAGCGCCACCGAACTGTGCGACGAAGAGGAACTGACTCGGCTCCGCGTCTTTCTCGACCAGCAACTGACCAGCCTGCAGGGCGCGGTCACCAAGCTCGCCAACCGGCTGCAACGCCGCCTGATGGCACAGCAGAACCGCAGCTGGGACTTTGACCAGGAAGAAGGCATGCTCGATGCCGCTCGTCTTGCCCGGGTGGTCAGCAACCCGTCGCACAGCCTGTCCTACAAGATCGAGCGCGAGACCGAATTCCGCGACACCGTCGTGACCCTGCTGATCGACAATAGCGGTTCGATGCGCGGGCGACCGATTTCGATCGCCGCCATTTCTGCCGATATCATGGCGCGGACCCTGGAACGCTGCGGTGTAAAAACCGAAATCCTCGGCTTCACCACCCGTGCCTGGAAAGGCGGCCAGACCCGCGAAGACTGGCTCGCGGCGGATCGCCCGGCCAATCCGGGACGGCTCAACGATCTGCGCCATATCGTCTACAAGAAGGCCGATGAACCCTGGCGCCATGCCAAGAAAAATCTCGGCCTGATGATGCGCGAAGGCCTGCTCAAGGAAAATATCGACGGCGAAGCCCTGCTCTGGGCGCATAGCCGGCTGATCGCACGGCCCGAAGAACGCCGGATATTGATGGTGATTTCCGACGGCGCGCCGGTCGATGACAGCACCCTGTCGGTCAATCATGGCGCCTATCTGGAAAACCATCTGCGCAAGGTGATCGAATGGATCGAAAGCCGCTCGCCGGTGCAGCTCGTTGCCATCGGTATCGGCCATGACGTGACACGTTACTACAAGAAAGCCGTGACGATCATGGATGCCGAGCAATTGGGCGGCACGATGGTCGAGCAGCTGGCCGGATTATTTGATGAGGATTGAGTGCATGAACGTAACCGAAGCCGTTAATTCCCGTCGATCCGTCCGCCAGTTTCTTGACAAGCCAGTCGACCAGGCGACGCTCCAGCGCGTGCTGGAAACGGCCCAACGCGCCCCTTCCGGCGGCAACACCCAACCATGGAGCGCGGTTGTCGTCGGCGGTGATGCACTCAAGGATATCACCGCGAAGATCAAAGAGAAAACCAAGACCGCCCCGATGGGCGAAAATATGGAATATGCGATCTATCCCAAGGATCTGGATGGCCGATATGAGGAACAGCGTCGGGCGGTTGGCCGGGACATGTTCGAAAGCCTTGGCCTAGCGCGAGAAGACGGTCCGGGCCGGGTCGCGCAAATGGCCAAAAACTGGGACAGCTTCGGCGCACCGGTGCAATTGTTCACTTACACCAGAAAATATATGGGGCCGCCGCAATGGTCCGACATGGGCATGTGGCTGCAGACGGTGATGTTGCTGCTGCGCGAAGCAGGGCTCGATAGCTGCTCGCAGGAAATCTGGGCGATGTACGGTAGCTATATGCGGGAATTGCTCGGTATCAGCGACGATTATATCTTCTTTTGCGGCATGGCGATTGGCCATCGGGATCCGGACGCGCCGATCAACAATTTTCAAGTGTCCCGCGTCCCAATCAGCGACGCGATAGAGTTTCGCGGCTTTTAACCATCGCAACCGCTGGTTTTCAGGGAATATTCGGGACGGAAACGTCCCGCAATGTGACAGCGATCACTAAATCCGGTATCGGAGTCGATAATCTACTATCGGAGACTCGGATTTACTAACTAACGGGTGTAGTTATCAGAATATTCTGGGTCGTGATCGCTGTTGCCTGAGTCTGAGGGGACTAAGCAATGCACAAAAATTGTGGGGGATATATCGTGCACCGGTCGAGGATTGGCACCATATTATTGACGCTGGGGTTGGCAATGACTCCGGCGACGGCATTTGCTCAAGGCACGCCGGTTTCATTGCGCGACAGCTTCCCGATCGGCAGCAGCCAAGGCATATTGTGCCAGGTGCAGGATCGCAGCATCGAAAATAAGGCAAAGGCGAATATGTTCGACCGCAGCTGGGCGGTGGTTTGCCGCGATTCTGCAAGACCGGTCGGCTTTGTCTATTCGTCCCGGTCATCGGAGCAGGATATGCTGGACCGAATCGCACCCCAACGCCGCGAACCGGTGACCTGCGCCGAAAACCAAACACAAGCATCGCTCGGCGGCTTTCGTCACACCGAATGCCATCTTTCGGCGGAACCGGTTGCCTATTCGCTGATACGCGGCCGACAAAATGGCATTTCCTATGTCGCGGAAGGCTTGGCCGCTTACGACATCGCGACATTGCTGGCGCTCAAGTCGATTTTGCATGACTCGATCGCCGACGGCAAGATTGATGTCGCATCGACATCGATTGAAGATCCATTTGCCTTTGCCCGGGTGCAGGCCGCGACGCTCAAGCCCTATCAGGCCCTGTCAGAGGGCTACCGCAGAAATCTCAGCGGCAATTATGCCGAAGCCGCTGCCTTTTTTGAAACATTGCAACAGCGCACGTCCGGCCTGGAGGGGGAGGATATTAACCCCGACGAATATTTGATCAACCGGGCGTTGCAGAAATCCAATCTGGGTGAATTTGCCGAAGCCGACGATCTGTTCGAACAAGCAAGGGCAATGAATATCGATGACCCGATAACCGAGCGTCTGCAGCGGAATTTTGAAGCCATTCATCAGCTCAATCAGGGTCGGTTTGATGCAGCGATCGAACGGATCAATGCCCCACTCGAAACATCGCTTGTGGAGCAAATCGCACTGACCGAGCGCCTCGAAATTACCGCTCCGATCTCGACCCGGATCAACGGCAGCGTGCGAACCCGGAGTCTGCTCGATTTTGTCGATGAAACAAAATTGAGCGCGCAGGAACGCGGCGAGATTATCGATGCGCAGGCTTTGCAGCTTCTGGGCACAGCGCAGCGGTTAAATGGCGATCGCGAAGCAGCGCAAAATTCGCTAACTGCGGCTTATAATCGCGCGGTCGCCGTTCGGGACGGCCGAGTCACGTCCATCACCCGCCTGAGAGCCCAGATACTCGCCGAGCTGGCTTTGATTTCGGAAGCCGACGGTCGTTTGGGCGAGGCACAACAATTGCTGCGCGACGGTCTGGATTTGCTGAGCGTCCAATATCCGGAAACGCGCGCCGTCAATGGTGCCAAGGCGCGCCTCGCGGCATTTCTGTTGCGGCACGGACAGCAAGCCGAAGCACGCCAATTATATGATGAAGTCGTCGACAATTCGCTCGGCAAGCAAAGTGCGATTTCCGGCATGGCGAACCAGCTCGCCCCCTATTTCGCGCTTCTTGCAGCTGATGAAACGGCGACAGCGCAATTTTTCAAAGCCTCGCAGATATTGGTTCGCCCAGGCGTTGCCGAAACCCAGGCCGTGCTCTCGCGCGAGCTGAGCGGGGGAACGGATGAAACTGCGCGCCTGTTCAGACAATCCATCAATCTAACCCGCAACATCGAACGGTTGCGGATCCGTTTCTCGGCGCTCGGCAAAATCGAACCAACGGATTCAGTCCGCCGACAAAGCAATGACCTGGCGTCCGAGATTGAAGAGCTGGAGAGAAGCCAGCAGCTCACTCAGGTCAGGCTCTCCGAATTTCCGCAATATCGCGCGATTACAGATCGGTTCCTCAACCTCGACGAGTTGCGCGCCACCATGCAGCCGGCCGAAGCCTATATGCGCATGACGATCATCGGCGGTGATATTTTCATGTTCTATACCGATCAGTCAGCAGCAAAAATTTACAAAGTGCCGCTCGATGAGGCCGCGCTAGACGCAAGGGTCGATACAATCCGCGCGTCGATCTCGCTTTTCGAAAATGGCCAATATATTACCTACCCTTTCGATATCGAAGCGGCGCGCGCTCTATATTCCGATCTTTTCGAACCGGTTTCTGACCGGCTTGCAAGCAAGACGCATCTGATATTCGAACCCGATGGCGCCATGCTTCGCTTGCCCATCAATCTGCTGGTGGCTGACGATGCGTCCGTTTCACAATATCTTGCCAGAACCGAAGCCGTTGATGGAGATCCTTTTGATTTTTCCGGTGTCAAATGGCTCGGCCGGAACATAGATATCAGTACCGCCGTATCGGCCCGGGCATTCGCTGATGCACGGCAAGCACCCCAGTCCAATGCCTCACTTCAATATTTGGGTCTGGGCAGGAACCAGCCGGTACTGGCAAGCACCAAGGTCGCTGCTATCCGGGGCGGGGATCAAAATGACGATGCCCATTGCCAATGGCCGCTCAGCCAGTGGAACAACCCGATATCCGATAGCGAATTGCAAGAGGCCCAGTCCCTGGTCGGTGCACAAAATTCCGCACTCATTACCGGCGCGGCATTCACCGATGCCGCAATCCTGTCGGACAATAATATCAGCGATTACCGCATTTTGCATTTTGCCACCCATGGCCTGGTGACCGCGCCCAGCCCGTCTTGCCCGGCCAAGCCGGCGCTATTGACGTCTTTTGGAGAAAATGGATCGGACGGTCTTCTCGCCTTTGATGAAATTTTCGATCTGAAACTGGATGCTGATATCATCATCCTCTCGGCCTGCGATACCGCAGGCAAGGCCAGCATAGCGGTGACCCGCGAGGCTGGCGTAAGCAGCGGCGGCGGAACGGCTTTGGATGGTCTGGTCCGGTCCTTCATCGGCGCCGGCGGGCGTTCGGTGCTCGCCAGCCACTGGCCTGCCCCGGATGATTTTAACGCGACGGAACGGCTGATAAACGGATTGTTCAGCGACGGTCGAGGCCGCTCGATTACAGAAGCGCTCAGGCTATCCCAGTTGGACTTGATGAACGACCCGGTCACATCGCATCCCTTTTACTGGGCGGGATTTGCCTTGATCGGTGACGGTGCCCGGCCATTTTTACCGAGCGAGACGAATCTGGCAGCCAGTCGCGAAACGTCTCCCGTCGCAAGCAAAGCGGCCCTAGAATAGTGACAGGAACCGCCATGCCAACAGACCCGGTTAAAAATAACCGCGATGTAAAAGAGGGAGCAAAGGGCGTGCTGCAATCCCTGCGCCGTCTTTTTGATCAGCTTGGCCCGATCCGCCTGGGATCGACCATATTGTTCATGATCCTCGCGCTGCTTGTCGCCCGCTACGCCTGGACGACGCCGCTGATCCAGGAAGCCGAGCGGGCGCTATACGATTTGCGCGCATCGGTATTCGCGCCAGAAGTCGAAAAAGACGAAAATATCGTCCTGGTCGTTTACAATGAAGACACGCTGAAGCTGACCGGCCAGCGGTCTCCGGTGGACCGGACGATCCTGGCCCAGGCGCTTGAAACAATCGACGCAGCCAAGCCCAAATCGATCGGCATAGATATCCTGTTCACGATGCCGCAGGATGACGATGCGCTGCTGCTTTCGTTCTTCAAGAACATGAAAACGCCAACCTTTCTGGCTTATGCCAACCCGGCGGAAAATCCGGAAATTGCTTTCGCCGAACATGAATTTCTGCAGCAATTTTTCAAAGATGCGCGCAGCGAGAATATTCAGCCCACCAATATAAAGCTGGAAACCGACAGCGACGGTGTCCAGCGCCGATGGACGCCGCACAAACCGGGTGCGCCGCCGTTCATGGCGATTGCGCTGACCGGTCCCAACCCGAAATTTGCCCAGAATGACGGCGCCATCCGCTATCATGTGCCGGCGACAACCGATGTACCGGTGTTCGACAAATTCCCGATTGAAAGCTTTGCTGATCCCGCCATTGCAGAAATGCTTGGCTCCTTCATCGCCGGCAAACATGTGCTGATCGGCGGCGACTTCGTCGATCGCGACCGGTTTGAAACCCCGGTTGGCGGATTGGCCGACATCAAGGGGGACGACGGCAAGATGATCGGGCTGGAAGTGCATGCCCATATGCTCGCCCAGTTGCTCAATGACGATCTGCCCACACCGATTCCGATCTAGACCCTGTGGCTGGGCGCCCTGATCGTTGCCATTTGCGGAGGCCTGTCTGCTCTGATCGTCGGCAACGCCTTGAAGGTTGGCTTCATCCTGCTCAGCCAGTTCGCCTTTTTTCTGATCTTTCCGTTCCTGTTACAGAATATCGGAATTGACACCCTTTCACTACCTGCCTTTGGCTGGGCTGTCGGGTGGTTGCTGGGCTATGCCTCGGTCGGCTCGGCTGCCCGGACGATCAATTCCAAGCAGCGGGCATTTGCGCAAAGCGCGCTGGGCAAATATCTGCCAAAATCGATAGCGAACGAGATTCTGAAGGATCCCGAAAAACTGGCATTGCATGGGGAAAAACGGAAAATATTCGCGGTTTTCACCGATCTCGAAGGCTTTACCAAATTGACCCACGCGATCGAACCAGAGATGGTCGCCACCCTGCTCAACGATTATCTCGACCGGCTGAGCGAGGTGGCGCTGGAATATGGTGGGACCATCGACAAATTCGTCGGCGATGCACTGGTGACCTTCTGGGGGGCGCCGATCGCCTATCCTGATGATGGCGAACGAGCGGCCAAGGCGGCCTATGCGCTCTATCTGGCCGGCGAAGATTTCCGCAAGAATGTCCCCGAAGGCGTGCCGCCGATCGGCAGAACGCGGGTGGGCATGCACTATGGCGATGCCATTGTCGGCAATTTCGGCGGCGAAGGCCGGATTCAATATACCGCGCTCGGCGACGCGATGAATACCGCAGCACGGTTGGAGGCAGCCAATAAAACTCTGGAAACCAAAGTATTGCTGAGCCGGGAAGCGATGGAACGGACCGGTCTCGACTGGTACCGGCCAATGGGCCGGATCACGCTCCGCGGCAGATCCACGCCGGTCGAAGTGTTCGAACCGGTTCCCGACTGGGAAGAAAAAGATCGCGCGGCAGTGACCGCAATCATAGCCGCACATGAAAATGGTGATACTGCTTCCATTCAGGCACTGGGTGCCATGATCAAGCTATATGGCGATGACCTGGGTCTCGCCAATTTGCGCAAACGACTGAAAAAGACTAAAAATGGAGAAAGCTATGCACTTGGATAAAAATATGTCGGCACAATCCGGCAAAATCACATCCCGCTTTGTGAAAGCGGCTCTCGGCACGGTTCTGCTTTTCGGCATTGGCGGCACTGCGATGGCACAGAATATGGTCGTACGCTCGACCGGACCTTCGGCCAGCAGCTATCCGGCGGGCAAAAAAATGGCGGATGATGCGAAAATTACGCTGAAGGCCCAGGACAAGGTCACCATATTGACCAAGTCGGGCACGCGCGTTCTCAGCGGTCCGGGAACCTATTCGCTCGCACAAGGGGGCGGATCGGCATCGAGCGCGTCGGGTCGGCTGTCGAGCTTCATCAACAATCGTGGCAGCAGCCGGGCCAGAACCGGAGCGGTTCGCGGCGATACCAGCGCGGCGGTTGTTACGCCGAACAATCCCAATCTCTGGTTCCTCGACGTGACCAAAGGCGGCAAATTCTGTGTTACGGATCCGGATGGCCTGGTTGTCTGGCGGCCGGATTACACCGGGTCGGCAACAGCCTCTATCGTCGAACCGGCAAATGGCAATGTCATCGAAATCGCATGGCGGAAAGGCAATCCGCTGAAGGCATGGCCGAAGGATGTTTTGCCGGTCACCGATGGTGCGAATTACCGTTTGCTCGGGTCAAGTGTACCGCAGTCGGTCGAGGTCAATTTCGTAGTGCTGGAAAGCGAACCAGTCGATCTTGATGAAACGGCGGCTATGCTGATCGCAAACGGGTGTACCGGCCAACTGGATTTGCTGGTTGAGACGCTCAATTTGAACAATGAAGAACCGGGTGATCAGGGCTAGTCTCTCAGTAATTTCTGCCGTCCTGGCTGAACGCTGGACGGCAGAACCGGTATGGTGGTTCCATGGGTCGCGCCGGAATCGTCACAAGACGGGGATATATATGACGCGATCGCGCACTACGTTTCGAACCACTGGCTTGGCGGCCAGTGCCGCCATTTTTATGTCCAGCCTGCCGGCCTGGGGGCAATCTTCCGTCGCGGCGCCGACCAGGGAAGAAATTCAGCGCGGAGTCATTGATGAAGCGCTGAAGGGCCAGGCCCAGACGCTGTCCGTCGACGGAGACGTCGAACGGTCCGCCTGCCCACTCGCCGGGCCGGAATTTTCCGACGTCCGCTTCACGCTGAAGTCGATTGACTTTACCGGACTGGTTTCGGTTGATCCGTCGTCCCTGCGCGCATCCTATGCAAAATATCTCGGTCAGGAAGTCCCGGTTTCGGTCGTTTGCGATATCCGTGACCGGGCGGCAACCATACTCCGCAGAGATGGCTATCTGGCGGCGGTGCAAGTACCGCCGCAGACCATCGATCAGGGCAATGTCCGCTTTGATGTGCTGATGGCGCGGATGACCGCGGTTCAGGTCCGGGGCAATGCCGGATCATCCGAAGGCCTGTTGCGAAAATATATCGAAAAACTGGCCGTGCAACCGGTTTTCAATATCAACACGGCCGACCGCTACTTACTGCTCGCACGGGATATACCAGGGCTGGATGTGCGGCTTTCGCTCCGGCCGGTATAGGCAGAATCCGGGGGCAAGCCCGGCGAAGTCGTCGGAGAGTTTAATGTCGTCCGGACACCGGTCTATGCCGACGTCAATATCCAGAATTTCGGGTCTGAAGCAGTCGGTCGCTTCGGCGGACTGGCCCGAATCCGGTTCAACGGTCTCACCGGAATGGGTGATGAAACCGTGATCAGCGGCTATTCCACCTCGGATTTCAAGGAACAGCAAGTCTTGCAAGTCGGCCACGAATTCACGGTCGGCGGCGAGGGTCTGAAATTCGGTGGCAATTTCACTTATGCGTGGACCAAGCCAGAGCTGACCGGTGGCATTGACATCGATTCAGAAACGCTGGTGGCAACGGCCTACGCAAGCTACCCTTTCATTCGCAAGCAATCGCACAATATTTTCGGTACGGTTGGTCTCGACTATATTGACCAGCGCACCGACATATTGGGTACCCGCGCCAATGAGGACCGGCTGAGCGTTGCTTACGCTCGGCTGGACTTCAACCAGATAGAAACAGGCAGCATTTCCGGACGCGGCGGCTATTCTGCGTTCGAACCCAAATGGGGCGTCGGCGGTTCGCTGGAAATCCGGCAAGGACTGGCCATATTGGGTGCCAGTCAGGGCTGCGGTCCAGCCTTTGTCAACTGCATCGGCCAGACCGTCTTGCCAACCCGCGCCGATGGCGACCCGACAGCCTTCGTGATCAGGGGGCAGGCAAAAATCGACTTTCGCCCGACCCCGCTATTGGCATTCACCCTCAAGCCGCGGGTGCAATATTCTCCGGATGCCCTGTTCTCCTATGAAGAAATTTCCGGGGGCAACTACACGATCGGTCGTGGCTATGATCCCGGAACGATCATCGGCGACAGCGGTTATGGTCTGCAAACGGAGGTCAGCTACGGCTCGTTGCTGCCAGAATCCCCCGAGGATATAGCGGTCCAGCCCTATCTGTTTTTTGACATGATGGCTGTCTGGAACAAGAATATTTCGGGTGATCCCCAGAAACTCTATTCCGCAGGCGGCGGGGTGAGAATGAATATTGGTCAGCAGGCCAGTCTGGACCTGATGACCGTCGTGCCACTGAAACGCGCCGGTTTCCAGACTCGCCGGGACAGTGCACGGGCGCTGCTGACGCTAACCGTCCAGCTTGCTCCTTGGAGGCACAACTGATGCCGCGATATTTTTACCAGACGATGTTTTGATTGAGGATAGGCTTATGACCAGCAGAGCCCAGAATATACATCACAAATCCGGATCGGGACGATCCAGAAAAATGCGGTGGCTGTCAGGTAGCTCGGTCGCGGCCGCCGCGTTCCTGCTGGCATCTGCCCCGCAGGCGGTCAAAGCGCAGGCCATTGGTGCACCGATTTCCGCTACTCGGGCCTTTCAGGCAAACGCTGTTTCCGCGTCGGCATTTGCGACAGTTTCAACATCACCGAGCGCAGACGTTGTAACCGTATCTGGCCTCGAAACATTCATAAACTGGACTCCTCTGGATACGGCCAATAGCAATGATTTGATCAATATCCTGCCAAACGGCACTTCCCTGAATTTTGTCGGGCCGGATGCGGGCTATACGGTTCTGAACCGCATTTTGCCGACCGGCACGACTACTTCCGGCGATCCCCGGGGAATTGCCTTTAGTGGCAATGTCACCAGCCGACTGGGGGCCACTGATGGACCCATCGGTGGCAATATCTGGTTCTACAGTCCTGGCGGGATCGTGGTCGGAGCGGGCGCCACATTTGATGTCGGCGGCCTGGTGCTGACCACGAACGATATCGATACAACAGGCGGGCTGTTCGGTGCAGCCGGTGAAATTCGATTCAGCGGAGCCGCTGACAGCACGTCAGCGGTCACTATCCAAAATGGTGCAACGATCAACGCCCTGAACGACCGCAGCAGCTATGTCGCCATGGTCGCACCAAGGATCGTTCAGGGCGGCACGGTCAATGTCAACGGATCGGCTGCCTATGTTGCTGCCGAGCAGGCCGATCTGACGATCAACAATGGCCTGTTCGATATTGCCATCGGCGTCGGAACCACCGATGCCAATGGTGTCGTCCATAGCGGGACGACAACCGGGCCTGCCTCCACCCCCAATTTCGATGGCTTGGGCAATATAACCAACGCCGATGCACAAGCGATCTATATGGTCGCGGTTCCCAAAAATGATGCGCTGACCATGTTGATCGGCGGCAGTCTGGGTTATCAGCCAGCCGCCACGGCGTCGATCGTCAATGGCAACGTGGTGCTCAGCGCCGGTGCCAATGTTTCAACGACCGGCAACCAGACCAACGCCAGCTTCGCCTTTGACAAGACAGCGGCGGATTCGGACTCGAATATTCGGCTGCAAAATGTTTCCTTTGGCTCGTCGGTTTCGACCTTCGCCACAAACGGAATAGCCATAGCAAACACATCCGAGACCGATTTCACCATCACCGGCAATTCGGTCGGCACACAAGATATGCTGCTTGAAGCCAGGAACCAGATTGATATCGACGCCCGCGGCGGCGCCTCTGTCCGCGCCAATGGCAATATTACGTTGCGCGCCGGAACCGATGGGGTCGGTGGCACGATCAATATCAACGTAGATCAAGTCGGCGCTATCAGCCCGTCCAGCAGCGGATTCACTGCGTCAGGTAATCTGGTCGTGGATACCAGCGCCACCGGACTCGACGATTTTTTCACCGTTCGCAACAATGGCGGCACGGGCATCGGACAGGATGCGGTTGGCGGTGATATCAATATCAATATCAGCGGCAACGGCAACTTTGTGGTTGGCGGCGCTGCGCAATTCATTGCCAGCGCCCAGGGCGGCAAGGGTGAAAATCAAAATGGTTCCGGTCAGGGCGGCAATATCAATCTGGATATTTCCAGCGGTACGTTCAACGTCACCGGAACGACATTTTTCGAAACTCAGGCGATAGAAGCACAAAATCTGAAAATTGGCGGCAATGGCCCCGGTCTGATTGGCAGCGACAGTATTGGCGGGAACGTCACTCTTGCGCTTTCCGGCGGTGCCGTCACCACCGGCAATATTTTTGTCAATCTTGGCGCGATTGCTTCTGTCGGCGATGCCTCGAGCAGCGTGCAGAGCAATGATGCAACCTCCGGCGCATTTGATCTGACGGTGACCGGCGGGGCGCATGTCATCAATGATATCAACATTGACGCTCTGGCCAACGCCAGTATCGGGTCTTTCGATGCAACGGGCACCGGAATTTCCGGATTCGCCAGATCGGGTGGTGCGAATTTTCTGATCGATAGCGGCAGCCTGACCGTCAATTCCGACATTGACAGCAATTTCAGCACATATGGCATTGCGCCTGCAAATCCGGCTGACCGGGTCGTCCTGACGGTGCAAAATAGCGGCACTTTGGCGGTCACAGGGAGTATTAGTGCCAGTACCTTGGCCTTTAATGGCATCGATACCACCACCAGCGCCGGTGGCTCTATTTCCATCCTGACCGACAATGGAACCATTACGACGGGCGGAATCTTCCTTGATTCCTCTGCCAGACCGAACAACATTTTCTCTTTCACCACTGCCGATGAGGGGCGTGATTTTCAGGCGGGCAACATCAGCATCGTCGCCCAAAATGGCGGCTCGTTCACTTCCGCCTTCTCGTCTTTTGACGCAAAGGCCACGGGCAATGATACCAATGCTGGCGATGGCACCGGTGGAGATATTTTCATCCATGCCAATAATGGTTCGATAGACTTTACCGATTTCGTTTCTATCGATGCCAGCGGCATTGGCGGTGTCGGCGGCAATAACGACGATCCGACCAGTCTGGGAACCGGGCAAGGCGGAGCAATCACCTTGCGCGTGGAAGGGGCCAGTGGCGTTTTGTCCTTCGCCGATCTCGATATCAGTTCCGACGGTTCCATTGCCAATGACGGCGAAGGCGGCGCGCCCTCTTTCGAAGGCGATGGCGGTTTCGGATTTGGCGGAGAAGTCACGTTTGACCTGCTCGGCGGTACATTCACAGCCGGCGACATTACCGTGGGTTCGGACGGATCGGGCGGCGGTGGCGGCGATCTCGTGACATTGCCAATGGCCGCACCGGCACCATTTGCAGCATTGCTGGCACCGCCCGCAGATCTTAGCATCGTGAGCGCCGCAACTCCCATCGGCATATCGGCGGGCGATGGCGGAGATGGGCGAGGTGGCGATGTCATATTCAATCTGAATGGCGGTAATGCGACCGTCACCAATCTAAGCATTACCTCCAATGGATTTGGCGGCGACGGCGCCGATGGCGACATTAATTCCGGTACGGCCGGCGGAGCGGGTGGCCGCGGTATCGGCGGCAACGCAACCTTCAATGCCCAATCGGGCAGTTTGACCGTCACCAGCACTTTGACCGTGTCCGCGCAGGGCAACAATCAAAATCTGGCGCCTTATGGGTCCCGCGGAGCGGGTGGTTTCGGTTATGGCTCGGATGGCGGTGCGGGCGGCGCCGGCGCCGGCGGAACCGCAATCTTCAATCTGGACGGCAATGCGACGATCAATGCCGCTCAGGTCATTGTCAGCACCAGCGCAACCGGCGGATATGGTGGATCAACCAGCTCTGCATATGGCGCTCTGGGTGCCTTGATGCAGGCCGGCGTTGGCGGCAATGGCGGCGACGCCATGGGCGGCGATGCGACGTTCAACAATAATGCAGGCATATTGAATTTCAGCCAGCTCTCGGTGACTTCGACCGGAACCGGCGGCGACGGCGGTGATGTCTTTGGTTTTTCCGGCGGACCGGACAATATCGCCGGCAGCGGTGGCACCGGTACAGGCGGCAATGCCACGATCAATATCAATCAGGATGATCTGAACAATCCAATCTATGTTGTCGATGCCAGCGGTGTCGGTGGCGATGGCGGCAATGGACTGGATGGCGGTAACGGCGGCGCTGCATCTGGCGGCGTAGCGGCGATCAACATCAATGGCACAACGGCCGTTCTGAATGGTCCGACCATGATTGCCAATGCAACCGGCGGTGCGGGCGGTCTGGGCCGGATCGATCCTGCAACCTTCGATGCGGGCAATAGCGGTGATGGCGGCAATGCTACTGGCGGTACTGCTCGGCTCGAAGTCACCGGTGCCGGTGGAAACATTGATCTTGGCGTCATCACTCTGCAATCTGATGCGGTCGGTGGCCAAGGCGGCGTTGGTTCCAACAATTTCTCCGGCAACGCCGGCAACGGCGGCAGCGGCGGCGCTGCTGCGGGTGGCACAACGGAAATCATCGCGCGGACCGGTGGCAGCATAAATTTCACGGGGGCATCGTTCGACTTGACCACTTCGGGCACCGGTGGTGTTGGCGGCAACGGCGGATACAGCTCCACTCCCAATCAGGGTGATGGCGGCGATGGCGGCAATGGCACGGGCGGCACCGGAAGACTGCTCGCGCAGGGTGGTACGATTACCGGTCTGGATGTCAGCATCACGTCAACTGGCCAGGGCGGCGGCGCAGGACTGGGCGGAAATTACCCAGGCTATTACGGGGTCGATGGCAGTGGCGGATCGGGCACCGGCGGCGCGGGCGTTATCGAAGTGCAGGAAGGCAGTCCCGGCATTATAACCGTCGGCAATGTCACAGTGATTGCCAGTGGCTATAATGCAGGGGATGTTATCGGCACTCCGACCGGTGTCGGTGGACGCTTCGAAATTACCGATACGTCCACTGATCCGGCAGGCCTGATCACGCTGGCATCGCTCAACGTGCAGGCATTGAGCGCTGGCGGCAGCCCCATAAGCGGATTTTTTGCGACCGGAAACAGCGGCCCCATAGCCATTCTCGGTGACCTGACCGTCAATGTCGCGGGCAATATCGAATATGATCTGGACGGCGATGGCCAGATGACGGTTGGCGGCAATGCCAGACTGACAAGCGGCCAAAGTATCATGGTCGATCACAGCAATAATATCATACCGGTAAATTCGATCGACGTGTCAGGCATCTTCGCGGCCACGGCGCAAGCCGATTTTGTCAGCACAGCCGGCTCGCGGATCAATGCCGCTGGCACAGCCACGGTTCGTTCGGGACAAAGTGCCACGGTCGCCGATATTGCCGGAGTCGGACTGGTTGATATTTCCGCCATGTGGGCTACCAATGTCACCAATGCGGCGGTCACCGGTATAGTCACTACCGCCGACTTGGGGGCGGGAACGGTTGTGCTCGGACCACAAATGCTAATCCAGGCCGGGCACGATCCCATCGGCACGCCAAGTCCCACACCGACCGCGAGCTTTGATCCGAACTATGATGTCACAATAGATGGCGACGTCACATCCACTGGATTTATCACGATAAATGCAGGTGGAAGCGCGCGGTTCTTGTCCGGCAGCAGCACGATTTCGGACAATGGCCTGACCGTGCAAACCGGCGATGACATCATCATCCAGACCGGCGCAAGTCTCGTTGCGGGCAATGGTCCAGCGACAACGCCCAACACTGGCAATCCCTTTCCCGACGCCAATAATCTGTTCCTGCAAGCGGGCAGCCTGACGCCACTGAGCACGACTACGGTTACACCAATCGCCTCGATTGTCGCCGCCGGGGATATCGATGCCAATGGTTTCGCGGTGGTGATGTCGGCCAACGCAATTGACGGCCTGGGCGGCACGATCACCGCCAGCTCGCTGTCGGCAGATATCAACGATGCCCCTTCCAACGCTGTGATTGCGGCGATTGGACAATCTGATGACAATGGCCTGCTGAGCGGACAATGTGTCGAGGGCAATATCTGCCTGGGCGCGCTCAATGCCGACAATTTCGTCTATATCGGCCAGACGAGCAACAATGATGTGGTTCAGGCTATCGTCGAATCAGGCACGGTTTCCGCCAACGACATATTGGTCACCATCCGCAACGATGTCATCATGGGCACCGATGGCATCGCCACTGTCCTCGATGCGTCAAACCAGTTCCTTGTCGAGAGTACCGAAGGCGATGTCGACCTCCGCGACGCTTCGATCAACAGCGCGAGCGTACAAATCAGCGCGGTAAACGGCAGCTTGCTGGGGACAGCGGCCCTGACCAGCACCAATGATATCGGCATTACCGTCGGCGCAGATATCAATGCCGCCTCGATCAATAGCGGCGGTCAGCTGACCCAGGTCGCTGACGTCGGCGGAGCCAGTGAAACCAATTACGACGTGCCTGGCAGCATCGCCGTTGGCAGCTATACACAGGGGACAGCCGTCCGCTTTCAGGTTACCGCGGGCAACGGCATAAATTTCAATCAGATCACCCTGCCCGACCAGGATATCAATCTGATCGCTGGCAATAGCGGCGCAGGCGATGTGTTTCTTGGCACCGCAACAGGCGCAGCGGCGATTCTTCTGACCGGCGACAATGTCGGTTTCAATTCCCTGACATCCGGCCTTGGCACCACTCTGACCGCAAACAATGGAGGCGTTTCAGGAGGGCTTGTCGATGCCGGGACGTTCATTGATATTGATGCCACCGGCAATATCGGCTTTGGCGATCTTGATGCGCAGGGCGGCACCTTCACTGTCGACGCCGGAGGCAATATCAACTTCACCAGCGCCACCAGCAGCGACGATATGACGCTAAACGCTGGTGGCGGCATGAACGGCGGAGATATCGACGCCGGCGGTGCGATGATGATCGATTCCGGCGGTGAAGTCATTCTCGACAATATCACTGGCGGCGGAGATATCGGGATTGTCGCAAATAACGCCAGCGACGTGACGGTCGGATCAGTGACCGGCACCACCAACGTGGCTGTGCTGACGCAAGGCGCCTTTGTCGCAGACCAAGTAAATTCAGCCCAGACGGGTACGGGTCAGGTCGACATCGCAGCAGCCAACGGGATTACCCTGCGCAATGTCTCTGGCAACGACATCGGCCTGACAGCCACAAATGGCTTGGTCAATGTGACCAATAATGTCGATGTGACCAACCTTCTGACCGCTTCGGGTGCGGCCGTTTCCATCGTTACGCAGCAGGACATGCGTGTCAGCGCCAATGCCACCAATGGTGATATCGGCCTGTCTTCCACGGCGAGCCTGGATGTTCAGGGCGCACAGGCAACCGGCGATATTATGATGGCATCGGGGTCAGACATTCTGATCAGCAGCATGGTGAGTGCAGCAGATACTCTGCAACTCACGGCGGGTGGTTTGATTAGCATTCAGGCGAGTACTGTCGCCAGCAATATTCGGACGGTAAGCGCCGATATGAATATCGGAACGCTTGGCAGCCTTGGTCAGACCGCTTTGACCAGTGACATAAAGATCTTCAGCGATGGTAGCACACAGATGGTGCTTGGCGGTGCCAGTGACCCGACCGGCGTCTTCTATCTCGGCAATGATTAATTCAGCCGGATCCATTCGGGTGGTGACTTGACAATCTACGCCGCCGAGGCGGGACTCGGCGGATTTGATCTGACGATTCAAGACCTTTCGGCAAGCGCGTTTTCTGACGGCAATTTCGGTCTAAATGGAAACTTCAATATTTCCGCAGATCAATCGATAAGGGTGGACGGCCGTTTGTCTGTCGGCGGTGACCTTGACACAAAACTAAATCTCGCCGCTGGCAATGATCTGTTTGTCAACGCCGCAACCGGCTCTATCGGGATAGGAAATGACGGTGCTCTGACGGGTGATCTTTCCCTCACCGCGCGCAATATATACGCGATGACGGATCAGGCTTTTGCCGATATTCAAGGCCTGAGCACCGCCGGGATTGATGCACGACTTGCCCAGAATGATGGCAGTGTTCGGGACAGCGGATTTATCGTCGCCGACGCGATCAGCGTCAATCTGCTTGCCAGCCAATTCTACGTTCAAAATACGGGCAGCGGCCCTGATTTCGATGCCCGGCGGGGCTTTGTTGTCGGCACTGGCGGACTGACTATTAATACTGGTCCCAGTGGTATCACACCCATTGTCATAAATGGCACTATCAATGGCGTAACCGGCATTCCGGTCATTCGAGCCACAACGATAACGGGAGCCGGCTTCAATCAACAATCAACAATCAATGGCTGTGTGATCAACAACCCGGCCAGTTGTGCGCCCACACCGACTCCAACACCAACACCTGATCCGGTGTTACCCGAAATCGATAGTCCGGTTCAGGATGTGATTGAAGAAGAGGTGACGCCGGAAAAATATGTGGCGGACCCGTTTGCCACCATTCCGATAACGATAAAGGAAAATGAGGAATTGTCTAACGAACCACTGATCGACGAGCCGGTAACCGGTGCAGGCAATGACGACCTGTGGGTGAGTGGATCGGATTGCGAGGGCAATGATGCCGGAAATTGCCAGGGGGACGAAGAAGAAAATGAGCTTGAACCGACCGAATGATCCCGCCGGCCAATTGATCTGTTGACCTTTTGCGCGGAAAGCCATTAGGCGATGGATGATGAATGACATTGCCGCGCATCCGCTAAAACTGTTCAACAGCCTGACTCGCCAGTTGGAAGACTTCGTACCCGTCCATCCAGGCGAAGCACGCGTCTATACCTGCGGACCGACGGTCTATAATTATCAGCATATCGGCAATATGCGCGCCTATATTTTTGCCGATTTGCTGGGCCGCACGCTGAGCTGGAAGGGCTATAAGCTCACTCATATCATCAACATCACCGATGTTGGCCATCTTACCTCCGACGCCGATGCCGGCGATGACAAGATGGAAAAGGCCGCTGCGCAATCCGGCAAATCGGCCTGGGATATCGCCAAATATTATACCGATGCCTATTGGCTGGATATTGACCGGCTCAACATCCGGCAACCGGCGAAATGGGCAATCGCTACCGACCATGTCGAAGAGATGATCGCCTTTGCCGAAAGCATCGCCGACAAACATTGCTATGAGCTGGAAAGCGGCCTCTATTTTGATGTCAGCACGGTGCCGGACTATGGCCGGCTTTCCGGTGCGCAAAGCGATGATATCGAGGGACGGATCGATGCCGTCGAAGGCAAGCGCCACCCGCAGGATTTTGCAATCTGGCGCAAGACGCCCACCGGCGAGACCCGCCAGATGGAATGGGACAGTCCCTGGGGCAAGGGCGCGCCGGGCTGGCATCTCGAATGTTCGCAGATGAGCAACAAATATCTCGGCGAGACGTTTGATATCCACACCGGCGGGATCGATCATCGCGAGATTCACCACCCGAATGAGATCGCCCAGAACCAGGCGCATAATTGCTCCGAGCATAGCGGCGCCAATATCTGGATGCACAATAATTTCCTGATCGACCGTGCCGGCAAGATGTCGAAATCAAGCGGTGATTTCCTGCGACTGCAAGTGCTGATCGACAAGGGCATCCATCCCCTCGCCTATCGCCTGATGTGCCTGCAGGCCCATTATCGCAGCGAGCTGGAATTTACTTGGGAGAATCTGGCGGCAGCACTGACCCGATTGAAGCGGATGGTGATGGGCGTGGAGCGGCTGGCGGAAAAAGCCGACGAACAGACAGCAACGATAGAACATCCTGCCCTCATGCAATTGCGGGACAGGTTTGATGCCGCCCTCAGCGAAGATTTGAACAGTTCGAAATGCCTGCCGCTGCTGGAAGAATTGCTCGCACTGAAAAAACTGCCCGCCGAGCAGAGACTGGTTCTGCTGACGGAAATGGATTCAGTCATGGGTCTTCAGCTTTCATCCCTGACCCGCAAGGAACTGCGGGTCCGACCCGCAGGCGCAGCAATTGATGAATCCGACATCGAAACAAAGCTCGACCAGCGCCAGAATGCCAAATCGGAAAAAGACTTTGCCGCAGCCGATGCCATCCGCGATGAACTGACGGCAAAAGGCGTGGAGCTTATGGACGGCGATCCGCTGCGCTGGGAATGGAGAATTGAAATATGACCAAAATAAAAGCCGCCATGGCCTCCCTCGTCCGACCGCTGGTCGAACCGCATTGCGGCGATCTTGATGTCACATGGTTCACCAGCACCAAAGAGGCGATGGCAATCGCGCCGCATGCCGAAATCGGCTGGTTCGACATGTATGACAAGGACAAGATGGCCGAGATCATCTCCGCCGCGACCAGTCTCAAATGGCTCAACAGCATCTATGCCGGGGTCGAACATTTTCCGCTCGAACAGCTCAAGGCGCAGGGCACGATCCTGACCAATGGCGCCGGTCTCAACAGCGCGCCGATTGCCGAATTTGCGATCATGTTGATGCTGGCCGCGGCCAAGCGCATGGACGCAATCATCGACAATCAGCGCCAGCACAACTGGCTGGAAACCCCGCCCGGAACAGCAGAAATTGATGACAGCAAGGCCCTGATCATCGGCTATGGCGGCATCGGCCAGCAGATCGCCAAAAAGCTCTCCGGCTTTGACATGGACGTGACCGCTGTCCGGCGCACCGCATCCGGCGAAGCCAATGTCATCGGGCTCGACGACTGGCGCGACCGGCTGGGAGAATTTGACTGGATCTTTGTTTCCGCCCCCGCCACCAGCGACACGAAACATATGTTCGGCGCCGAAGAGTTCGCCGCGATGAAAAACTCCGCCTGGCTGGTCAATGTCGCGCGTGGATCGCTGGTCGATCAGGATGCATTGCTTGCCGCCCTGAATGACAAGGTGATCGGCGGCGCCGCGCTCGACGTCACCGATCCCGAACCACTGCCAGCCGACCATCCATTGTGGGACGCGCCCAATTGCATCATCACCATGCATTTGTCGGGGACTGCGCAAACCCGCATGTTCCAGCGTGCCGCAGCCCGCTTCGTCGAAAATCTGAAACGCTATCAGAATGGCGAAGAGATGATTGCCGTGGCCGATTTCGATCGCGGATATTGAGGGGGGTGACACTTCGGCTATTTTGACTTATCAACCAAGAACATAGGGGTAGGGTGAGTCTCATTTCTGAGGGGGATTGAGAGTCATTTGGGTCGTTGCCATTTACTCGTACAAGCACTGGTCATCACGATCAGGGAAGGACCCACATGACCAAAGCATCCGATCTGTTCATAGAATGTCTCGAAAACGAAGGCGTTGAATATATATTCGGCGTTCCCGGCGAAGAAAATCTCGACATGCTCGACAGCCTGTCACGCTCGAAGAAAATCCAGCTCATCCTGACCCGTCACGAACAGGGTGCCGGCTTCATGGCTGCCACTTATGGACGGCATACCGGCAAGACCGGTGTCTGCATGGCAACATTGGGCCCCGGCGCGACCAACCTAGTAACCGCGGCCGCCTATGCCCAACTGGGCGGCATGCCGATCCTGATGGTCACCGGCCAGAAACCGATCAAGAAATCCAAACAGGGCCGTTTCCAGATTCTCGACGTGGTCGACATGATGGGACCAATCACCAAATTCACGCACCAGCTGGCTTCTGCGGACAATATCCCGAGCCGCGTGCGCGAGGCAATCCGTCTGGCGGAAGAAGAAAAGCCCGGTGCCACCCATATCGAATTTCCGGAAGATATTGCGGACGAGGAAACCGATTCGACCCCGATCGCGCCCAGCCTGACCCGGCGGCCCGTTGCCGAGGCAAAAGCCGTCCGCGCCGCGACCAAGAAAATCGAAAATGCCAAATCTCCGATCATTGTGGTTGGCGGCGGTGCCAACCGGACCACCACCGGACGCATGCTCACCCAATTTATCGAAAAGACCGGCATCCCCTTTGTCACCACCCAGCTCGGCAAGGGCGTGGTCGATGAAACCCACAAGGAATTCATGGGTTGCGCGGCACTATCGGCAAATGATTTTGTCCATCGCGCGATCGGCGCGGCGGATCTGATCATCAATGTCGGTCATGACGTGATCGAGAAGCCACCGTTCTTCATGGCCACCGGCAGCACCGAAGTCATCCACGTGTCGATGAACAGCGCCGAAGTCGATCCGGTCTATTTCCCGCAGATCGAAGTGATCGGCGATATCGGCAATGCGATCTGGCAGATGAAGGAAGATATTGTTCCTTCCGGCAGCTGGAATTTCGACGCGATGTACAAGGCGCGCCGGGCCGAGGAAGAGCATACGGATTCAATGGACGATGATGTCCGTTGCCCAATCTATCCGCCCCACCTCGTCAAGGTGGTGCGCGAAGCGATGCCGGCCGACGGGATCATCTGTCTCGACAATGGCGTCTATAAAATCTGGTTCGCCCGCAACTACAAGGCGCGCCAGGCGAATACGGTATTGCTCGACAATGCGCTGGCGACAATGGGCGCCGGCCTGCCCTCTGCCATGGCTTCGGCGATGGTCTATCCCGACCGCAAGGTCATGGCGATTTGCGGCGATGGCGGCTTCATGATGAACAGTCAGGAAATGGAAACCGCCGTCCGGCTGAAACTAAACATCACCGTGCTGGTGCTGAACGACAACAGCTACGGCATGATCCGCTGGAAACAGGCAAACATGGGCTTCAAGGACTGGGGTCTGACTTATGGCAATCCCGATTTTGTCAAATATGCCGAAGCTTATGGTGCCAATGGCTACCGGATCACCAGCGCCAAGAACCTGCAGGAAACGATCGACAAATGCCTCAGCACCGAAGGCGTGCATCTGATCGAAGTTCCGGTCGATTATTCCGACAATGATCGCATATTGAATCACGAGATCAAGGAACTCAGCGCGAAGGTGTGAGTGGGGGCCCTATGACCAAATTAAAAGACGTCTATCCGCTTTATCTCAACAATGAAGCGGTGCAGCCCAATACCGACCTGGAAGTCACCGACAAATATACCAATGAAGTCGCCTTCCGGACCGCATTGGCGACACCTGATGTGATCGAAGAAGCCATTGCAGGGGCAGTTTCTGCCACTGAACCGATGGCCAGAATGGCGAGTTACGAGCGGCAGAATGTGCTGCAACATTGCGTTGACCGGTTCAAGGAGCGGTTCGATGAACTCGCCTATTCCCTGTGCGTCGAGGCCGGCAAGCCGATCAAGGATGCGGAAGGCGAAGTCGGACGTCTGATTGATACATTCCGTATCGCCGCCGAAGAATCCGTGCGCAATTACGGCGAAGTGCAGCCGCTGGATATTGCCGAACGGGCCAAGGGCTATATCGGAATGTGGAAACGCGTTCCGATCGGTCCGTGCAGTTTCATTTCGCCGTTCAACTTCCCGCTCAATCTGGCAGCGCACAAGATTGCACCAGCGATTGCCGTGGGTTGTCCTTTCGTGATGAAACCGGCCAGCAAAACACCGCTGGGCGCGATCATCATGGGCGAGGTTCTTGCCGAGACAAATCTGCCAAAAGGCGCCTTCTCGATCTTGCCCGCCAGCCGCGATGGCGCCGATCTGTTCACCGTTGATGAACGGTTGAAATTGCTGTCCTTCACCGGCTCACCGGGCGTGGGCTGGGATCTGAAGGCAAAGGCTGGCAAGAAACCGGTCATATTGGAACTCGGCGGCAATGCGGCCGTCATTGTCGACGCCGATGCCGATCTCGACGACGCACTCGAACGAATCATCTTTGGCGCATTCTATCAGTCTGGCCAAAGCTGCATCGGCGTGCAGCGGATCATCATTCATGAAAGCATCTACGACAGGTTCAGGGACATGCTGGTTGCCAGGACCAAAACACTGATCTCCGGCGATCCCAAGAAACGCGAAACCTTCATTGGTCCGATGATTTCCGAAGGCGAAGCAAGTCGCCTGCATGGCTGGATCGAAAGCGCGGTCGCCGGTGGCGCAAAGCTCCTGTGTGGCGGCAATCGCAAGGGCAATATGCTCGAGGCGACGCTGCTGGAAAATGTCGACACCAGCGCCGACGCCTATCGCGAAGAAGCCTTCGGTCCACTCGCCTTGCTCTCGAAATTCAGTGATTTCGGTGCGGCGCTGGACGAAGTCAATGACAGCAAGTTCGGCCTGCAGGCAGGCATTTTCACGCGTGATCTGTTCAAGACGCTTGATGCCTGGGATCATCTCGATGTCGGCGGTGTGGTGATCAATGATGTGCCGTCCTATCGGGTAGACAATATGCCTTATGGCGGGGTCAAGGACAGCGGTCTGGGCCGCGAAGGCATAAGATTTGCGATGGAAGACATGACCGAAATCCGCAATCTGGTGATCCGGCGCAAGCCTGGCTAATCTTTCGGCCAACCGGCTGGTGAATAGCGACTTTGCTTGCGCGCATCATCAATGTGCCGATCGATAATTTAGTGACGGCGGTTTAGCCAGACCGGTTCACCGCCGCCGCAGCTTACCGGTGTCTACGCTGGAGATCATCCCGGCACAGCGTTGCCGGGCGCGATCCAAATTACAGACCGCCGACATCCCGAAGAATCAAGTAGATAGCGCCAGAGGCCAGGGCCGCTGACCGTTGTCGATGCGCGCCGCTATGCTTCCATTGCGGCACGCTTCAACCGGCAAGACCCTAAAAAATAAAAGAAATTGGTTGATTTTCGGTTGCATTGAACAGCAGATGGGGGATAGGTAAGCTTATCGTTAGAGTAAACGGCAGGGGTCGCGTCGTGCTGGATATGGGGACCGGTTTCAAAACCGGAATGGGCAACGATGCAAACGAAGAATAAAAAATCGTGGATACCCGGCTGGCCAGTACTGGCCGCTAGCCTATTCTGTTCGGCATTGCTCGGAATAGCATTGTTCGTGTCGACCATGGCAAGCACCGCTCCAGTAGAGGCAGCCACAGATGTTGCCAGCGGCACCTCCATGGGGGTGGCAACCTGTGGTGGATCGACCTGCCACGGGCGACAGGAAGCCGATGGCGAAATTGTCCGACAGGACGAAATCATGCGCTGGCAGGAAGAATCCACGCCCGTTGGCGCGCATAGCCGTGCTTTCCGTGTCCTGCGCGAACCGCGCAGCATTGCGATCGCCAAGCGTCTCGGCATCAAGGATGCGGCTTCCGCATCCGAATGCCTCGGTTGTCACAGCACGGCAGCAGCAAGCAAGGGCCCGAGGTTTCAACTGAACGATGGCGTAGGCTGCGAATCCTGCCACGGCGCATCGTCCGGCTGGCTATCCAGCCACTATGCCGTGGGTGCCAACCATGCCCGCAATGTTTCTCAAGGACTGGTGCCATTGGACAATCCCAAGGCCCGGGCCAGCGTCTGCCTCGATTGTCATTTCGGCAGCGCCAAAAAGGGTCAATTTGTCGATCATCGGATCATGGCCGCCGGTCATCCGCGCATTTCATTCGAGATGGACCTGTTTTCCACCCTGCAGCAGCATCATGACGAGGATGTCGATTATGTCCGCCGCAAGGGCCGGACCAACAGCGTCCAGTTCTGGGCTGTGGGCCAAGCCATGGCGCTGGAACGGTCGCTGAATCTGTTCAGCAAGCCGGCCCTCGCCACCGAAGGTATTTTTCCCGAATTTTATTTTTACGACTGCCATAGCTGTCACCGCAGAATCTATGACGATCCGTCCGCTCGCCCGACATCGGCCAACAATCCCGGTCGATCGATTCCCGAAGGCATGCCGCCCTATAATGATGAGAATATGATCATGCTCAGCGCCGCGATCAAAGTGGCGGCACCGGATATTGCGGCTGAATTCGACAGCCGGTCCAAGGCGTTTCATGCCGCCATGGCACAAGGCCGCGGCCCTGCGGTCGAAGAGGCAGCCCGGTTGCGGCAATATGCGACGCAGCTCGCCGATCGCTTCTCCCGCGCCAGCTTTGGCAGGGACCAGACGTTCCAGATCATGGAAACCATCGCCGGTCAGGCGATATCGCCGCGCTTCACCGATTATGAGGGCAGCGTGCAGGCGGTCATGGCGATCGACACATTGCTCAATGGATTGGTCAACAGCGGTCAGGTCGGCGAATCCGCTGCCGCCAGCCTGCGCGGACAGATCAATGTCGCTTATGCTGCCGTCGACGAACCCAATGGCTATGAGCCGCTGAAGTTCCGCCGGGCGCTTGGTAGCGCCGTACGCACGATCCGGTCGCTCAGATAGAGGGTCTGATGATGCGCAAATCCTATATGACCTCTGCCATTTCCGCTGCGGCGCTGGTACTGACATCCTGTGGCGGTGGAGGTGGCAGCAATGATTTTGGCGGAACACCGTCGCCCTCACCTGCTCCGTCACCGGCGCCAACACCGCCGCCAACCGGAATGGGCGGCCTGTTTACGGCACCGGCACAGCGCGCTTTGACAGTGACCGATGTGCAAACGATCATTGCCCAGGCGGTCGGTGAAGCGCAGGCCCGCAATCTGCCATCGGTGATCGCCGTGGTCGATCGGGTCGGCAATGTGCTCGCCGTGTTCGACATGAAGGGTTCGAACAAAGGCTCAGGCGAAGTCACGATCAGCAACAGGCAGATTGGCGGCTTGGCGAGTCCGGCAAATGCAATCGGACTGCAGGGCCAGATGGTCCCGGCTGCCGCAGCGGCTATCGCCAAGGCGGTGACCGGAGCCTATCTGTCGAGCGGCGGCAACGCCTTTTCCTCCCGGACAGCCAGTCAGATTGCCCAGGAACATTTCCCGCCGGCACCGACCACCGTAGGTCTGGAAAGCGGACCGCTGTTCGGTGTCCAGTTCAGCCAGCTGCCTTGCTCGGACCTGTCCCAGCGATTCAGCTCGATGGGCGGTGCCGGATCGCTGATCGGTCCGAAAAGGTCGCCGCTCGGCCTGTCCGCTGATCCCGGCGGCTTTCCCCTGTATAAAGATGGCGTCGTCGTCGGCGGCATCGGTATCATGGGCGATGGGGATTATGCTTTTGACCCCAATATTCTCGATGTTGAGAATAATGACGAAGAAGCCATTGCCCTCGCCGGAATACAGGGATTTGCGCCGCCGCAATCGATTACAGCCAACCGGATATCGGTCGATGGCACCTCCTTGCGGTTCAGCGATATGGTGGTCTCTGACCTGGCACCGTTACAGAGCAATTTTGCCGCTATAAACAACATCGCCATTGGCGCTCTCATTCCCGTTCAGGGCTATACGAACGGCGCGATCATAGCCGGCACCGCTTATGGCACAGAAGCATCCGGCATTCGTCCCTCATTGCCAGCAGAGTTCAAGAATCGTGATGCCTTCGTTCTGACAGACGGAACCGGCGCCAACCGCTATCCGATCCGTGGCGGTACTGATGCTGCGGCGGTGACCGCCCCGCTGACGGAAGCTGAAGTCCGCGCGATTCTGGAAGAAGCCTTCATCATCTTCAGCCGGGCAAGAGCGCAAATTCGCCAACCGCTGGACAGCCGGATGCAGGCAACCGTCAGCGTGGTCGATACCCATGGCCAGATTCTGGGCATCGTGCGCACCCCGGACGGCCCGATTTTCGGCACCGATGTTTCGCTGCAAAAGGCACGAACGGCGACATTTTTCTCCAACACAATCGCGGCCCAGCAATTGCTCGCCACGCCGGTGTTCCGCACGCCAGCGACTCCACCCTTCGCCAACGTGCCAGCCTATGTGCAGCGTGTACGCAATTTTCTGGGTGATCCCAATGCCCTGACCGGCACGGTCGCCTTTGCCGATCGTTCGGGCGGCAATCTTTCCCGGCCCTATTTTCCGGATGGCGAGATCGGGCGTCCTCCCGGACCGCTATCGGTCGAACAGTCGGCAAAATTCAGCCCGTTTGCGGTCGGCTTGCAGCTTGATCTGGTCTTGCCCAATATTGTGACCCATGTTGCATTTGTCCGGTCCAAGGGCGCCAGCGCCGATACAGAACAGCGCTGCACCCAATTGCCGACGATACCGTCTACGCCCGGCCATGTCCGCCTTGCCAACGGTATGCAGATTTTTCCGGGCAGCGTGCCAATCTATCGCGGTGATAAAGTTATCGGCGGCGTCGGCGTCTCCGGCGATGGCATTGATCAGGACGATATGGCCAGCTTCCTCGGACTGTATAATGCAGGGCAGCGGGTCGGTGGCATCGGCCATGCGCCCAAGGCAATCCGGGCCGACAATGTTGTTGTCGATCTTGGCAACGCCAAGGTCCGGCTCCGTTATGTGAGCTGCCCCTTTGCGCCGTTCCTTGACAGCAATGAACAAAATGTTTGCGAGGGGCTGTAGGACGGATGGCAGGACTCTCAGCCTCTTTTGTACCGATCCTGGCGGTGATGTCCGGACAGGCCGAGCAGCTGGAGGCTCAGCGAGCCTCTGTCGATGCCATGGAAGCCTCTCTGACCGCTCTGCTCGCCGGGGAAAGATTCGACCGGAAAATGTCAAAATCTGTCGATTTTGGTACAGAAACGGGCATGGGCGGACCAGATTTGGACGCAGAAGAGGCAGAAAAGGACGAAAAAACAGCCGCTGATCCCTCTACCCTGAAAGATGCTTCCAATTCTTCCGATTTGGAGCAATCCGAAACCCCTGATCCTCCGGAAATGGACGTTGATAGCCTGGCAGCCGATGACGCCCTGATCGACGGCCGGCGGCGCCCGGGCGTGCAGAGAGAATTGCCGGATCCGGTGACCCAGAACAACCCCGGCGCGGTCCGTGCGCCGCCGCCCGAAGCCTTTCCGACCGACGAATTTCCGGTTCCCGATCGCTGGCGTATCATGCAGAGTCTGTGCCCGGCAAAGGGCGGCGATGAATCGATCTATACTTTGTTCGGAGCCTTGCGGAACAATTGCCACAGCACGCTCAATCCCTATAATCAGAACGTTCTCAAGGGCGACAAACCAATCCCGGCCGACAAAAAACCCGGCTTTCTCAAGGGCGATGACTGGTTCTTCGTCGCCAATGTAATTTCCGATACGGTGATCGAACCGCGCAGTTTCCCGATTCCCGTCGGCGTCCAAACCACGGAGCGCCCGAACAGCATCGATGTGTTCGGACGATCCGGTTCGGAAGTCTATGCCCAGACGTTCATCACCGGCTTTGCCCTGATCAAGGGATCAACCGCCTATAAACCGCCTGATGTGGAATATCGCCTGACATTGGCGACTCAGGTCAATCATGTGAATGTGCCGGAGCGCCGGGTGCTGTTCGTCGAGCCGTCCAAATCCTCGCACCGCACCGACTGGTTTGTCGGCGTGCAGGAGGCGTTTTTCGACTATCATATCCGCAACACGTCGGCGCGCTATGATTTCGACAGCTTCCGTATCGGTATCCAGCCGATGCAGGCGGATTTCCGCGGGTTTCTGTTTCAAGACAACCAGCTTGGCTTTCGCCTGTTCGGTACCCGCGACAACAACCGGATCCAGTATAATCTCGGCGCCTTTGTCCAGCTGGAGAAAGATACCAATTCCGGTCTCAACGACATCACCCAGACCCCGCGCGAAAGCTATATTTTCTTCGCCAATCTCTACCGACAGGATTTGCCTTTCGTCGGTCTGACCAGCCAGTTCAGCCTGACCTATAATATGAATCGCGAACGGTCCGATGTCGAGATTGATACCAACGGCTTTCCGGTCCGTCCGGCGCTGCTCGGCGACCTCCGGGGCCGCGCCTATGATGTCGTTTATCCCGGCTATGCCTTTGATGGCCGGATCGGACGGATCAATCTCACCGGTCAGGTTTACGGCGCTTTTGGCGAGGACCGGAACAGCTTCTTCACCAGCGAACCAGCAAAAATCGCCGCTTATTTTGGCGCTGTGGAAGCCAGCTATGATGTCGACTTCCTGCGCTTCCGCGCCTCCGGCCTGTTCGCCAGCGGAGACGGCAATCCTTATAATAATACCGAAGCCGGTTTTGATGCGATATTCGAGAACCCGATTTTTGCCGGAGCAGACACAAGCTACTGGATCCGACAGACCATCCCGTTCGCAGGCGGCGGCAGGGTGATTTCGATCAATGGCCGCAATGGTATCCTCAATAGCCTCCGATCCTCCAAGGAACAGGGGCAAAGCAATTTCAACAATCCGGGCACGATATTGGCTGGCGTTGGCGTCGATGCCGATCTGACCCCTGCGCTCCGGCTTTCCGGCAATGCCAATCATCTCTGGTTCCACAAGACAGAGAGCCTTGAAGCGCTTCGGGTGGAAGGTTCAATTCCCAGGGATATCGGTTGGGATCTGTCGCTAGCTGCGATCTACCGTCCGAAATCGACGCAAAATATGGTATTCCGCTTGTCCGGCGCGGCTTTGATACCCGGAAAAGGATTCAAGGATTTGTTCGATCAGACAGACAAGCGGGACTTCCACTATTCGATATTACTCAATGCGATATTGGCTTTCTGAGATGGTGATAGGCGAAACATTTAGTCGGTTTTCCCGCAATGGCCGTTTCATCAGCGTCCGCGCGCGCGCGAGCATTGCAGCTTTGTTTCTGACCGGCCTGTTTGCCGTACTCAGCCCCACTGTCCTGTTTGCCGCCGGCGACGAGAAACCACAAAAGGTCGAATATAGATTCACGCCCCCTGCCCCGCAAAACCAGACCTGGGACGAAGCGGAGGCGCAGAGCGTTGGCTGTCAGAGCTGCCATACCGATTCCGACCAGAAGACCATGCATGAAACTCCCGCCGTGGTTCTGGGTTGCGTGGATTGTCATGGTGGTGATGCTTCGGTTGTCGGTGACAACAAATGGGGCAAGAATAGCCTCGCCTATATGGATGCGCTGACCAAAGCGCATGTTCTGCCCAAATATCCGGAAAGCTGGCACTGGCCTTCTTCCGCCAATCCCAAGCGCAGCTATGGACTGCTGAACAAGGAATCGCCGGAATTTGTGCGCTTTGTCAATCCGTCGGATTATCGGGTCGCGCGCGAATCCTGCGGCGCGTGCCATATGGATATTATCGAGGCTTCGGAGCGATCGCTGATGGCGACCGGTGCCATGCTCTGGGGAGGTGCCGCTTATAACAACGGCATTGTACCGTTCAAAAATTACGTGTTTGGCGAGGCCTACACCCGCACAGGCGAAGCTGCGACGATCAAGTCGCCCGGCAATCCGCACGGCACGGTAACCGACGCCCAGAAGAAACGCGGCGCACTTCCGATTCTTTATCCCTTGCCGACCTGGCACACGGTTCCACCGGGCGATATTTTCCGCGTGTTCGAGCGCGGCGGACGCAATATCAACACGCAGTTCCCGGAAATCGGACTGCCCAATATTGGCGGCATCATCCAGCGACTGGAAGAACCCGGACGCCCTGATCTCAAACAGTCCAATCGCGGCCCGGGAACCGGCCTGCGCGTCGCCATTCCGGTGCTCAATATCCACAAGACCCGGCTCAATGATCCGTTCATGTGGTTCATGGGCACCAATGACCAGCCGGGCGACTATCGCCAGTCTGGCTGCGCCGGCTGCCACGTTGTCTACGCCAATGACCGCGAGCCGCGGCATAGTTCGATCTGGGCCAAATATGGCCGTGACGGTCAGACACAGACTGTTGATCCGACCATCAGAAACCTGAAAGAGGGCGAACATCGCTTCGCCAGCTTTGGTACTTATGATGCTTCCCACGGTGCAAAAGGCGCCCATGGCGAAGACGCTGCGCCAGCTGCAGAAGCGCATGGTGACGAAGCGGACCATGGCGATGATCATGCCACTGAGACGGATCCTGCGAAACGCGAAAAGGGGCATCCGATACAACATGCCTTCACCCGGGCCATCCCGACCGCCCAGTGCATGAACTGCCACATGCACCAGCCGAATATCTTCCTGAACAGCTATCTTGGCTACACCATGTGGGACTATGAATCGGACGCGCCCTATATGTGGCCCGGTCCGGACAATAAAACTCCCAAACCGGAAGGCATGAGTGACGAAGAATATCAGAAGACATATAAACAGCAGAAATATCCCGATGCGGAAGAAGTCCGCAAGGTGCTCGACAGAAACCCGGAAGGGGCTGCGCCCAAGGGGCTGTGGGCCGACATTGATTTCCTGCGCAACGTCTATGATCTCAACAGCGAAGCCAAGGACACGCAATTTGCCGACTATCACGGCCATGGCTGGAATTTCCGGGCCGTTCTGAAACGTGACCGCGATGGCAATCTGCTCGACGCCGAGGGCAATCAGGCAAGTTACGGCACCGATACCGATAATATCGTCGCCAATGATGATCCGGAGAAATTCCGCAAGAAAGGCGAAGGCAAGTTCGTCGAAGTGGGGATCAATCCCGGCAAATCGGTCCATATGATGAGCATCCATGCCGAAGTGGGCATGCAATGCGCCGATTGCCATTTTGCGCAGGATAGCCATGGTAATGGCCTGATCTACGGCGAAGTTGCCAATGCGGTCGAAATCAACTGCAAGGATTGTCACGGTACCGCCGATGCCTATCCGACCCTGCTGACCAGCAATCTGGCGGCGCGACCAAAAGGCAGCAATCTTGGCCTGCTGCGCAATGCCAATGGCGAGCGGCGCTTCGAGTGGTTCAAGGACCCCGATGGCAAGCGCGTGCTGATCCAGCGGTCCATCGTCGATCCAGAACTTAGCTGGCGCGTCAGTTTGGTCAAAAACAGCGTTGATCGTTCGCACCCTGATTTCAACCTCAAGGCGGCACGGGCGAAGCTTATGTCGAAAAGCGGAGCAGAAACGGGCAAATATGCATTCGGTAGCGGCGTTGCGAAAGACGATCGGGCGCATAAAGACGAAAATATGGTCTGCTTCACCTGTCATCTCAGCTGGACAACAAGCTGTGGTGGCTGCCATTTGCCGATCGAGGCGAACTGGAAAGCAGACAGCCACAAATATGAAGGTGGCACGACCCGAAACTATGCGACTTATAATCCGCAGGTTGCCCGTGATCAGATGTTCCAGCTGGGCCGCCATCAGACCAGCAAGGGCAATGTCATTGCTCCGGTCCGTTCGACCTCGGCCTTGATCCTGTCCTCGACCAACATCAATCGCGAACGCATCTATGTGCAACAGCCACCAATTTCCGGCATCGGCTTTTCATCACAGGCCTTCGCCCCGCATTTCCCGCACACCGTGCGGAAAACCGAGACCAAGCAATGTTCCGATTGTCACGTCAGCGAGGCCAATGATAATAATGCAATCATGGCGCAAACGCTGTTGCAGGGGACGAATTTCGTCAACTTCGTCGGACTCCACGCCTGGGTCGGCCTGGAAAAGGGCTTTGAAGCGGTCCGGGTTACGGAATGGGATGAACCACAGGCGGTCATCGGCTCCTACCTGCAAAAATATGCCTATCCCGATTATTGGCGGATGCATGTTGAGGATCATGACCGGGAGCTGATCGACTGGGTGCGCGGAGAACGGCTCGACAAGAATTTTTCCGGCGAAACCAAGGCGCTCGAAGAATTCAAGAATGTCGTTCAGGGAACGGGCGACGCGGTCCGCTGTCTGCAGCTGCGCGGCGAATATATGTTTGTGGCGGAAGGCAAAGGCGGTTTCCGTGCCTATGATGTTGCATCGATTGGCAACAAGGGCTTTTCGGAACGCATCATCAAGGCACCATTCTCATCGCTTGGCCATGATACGCATGTCGATACCAAAAATGCGACCTGTATGGCGCTGGCTACCAATCAGCCGATTGCACCGACGCGCAACACCAAGGAACTGCGGGAAGTCAACGAGGAACAGGCTTTCCATCCGATCTATAATTATGCGGTAATCACCGATAGCGAAGAAGGCCTGATCCTGGTCAATATCAACACATTGGCCGACGGTGAATTCCGTAACAATTTCTTCAAGCGCAGCCTGACCTGGAATGAAGGCGGGGTACTTGATGGAGCACAGCATATCACGCTGGCTGGCCATTATGCCTATATTACCAGCGCTGCGGGACTGACGCTGATTGATCTGGATGATCCGCTGAAACCCCGTCACGTCATCACCATTCCGATGACCGACGCCCGGGCTTCGGCGCTGCAATTCCGTTATCTTTGGGTGACCGATGCCGATGGTGTGAAGCTGTTCAATGTCACCGATATGGAAAAGCCTGTTGCAGTGCCGTCAGGAACGATTCCGCTGCGCAACGCCCGGCGCCTCTATCTCGCTCGAACCTACGCCTATATCGCGGCAAAGGACGAAGGTCTGGTGATTGCGAATATCACGCGACCGGAAGCGCCAGTGATCTACCGGAAAGAAACCTTCGGTGGTGTCATGAACGATGCAGAGGATGTGATCGTTGGGTCGACCAACGCCACGCTGTTTGCCTATGTTGCCGACGGTCGCAACGGGCTGAAGGTAATCCAGTTGACCACGCCCGATAGCCAGAAAAACTTTTATGGTTTCTCACCGGCGCCGAAGCCTGAACTGATAGCATTTGCCCGCACCCCGAAACCGGCCCTGGCGTTGTCTAAGGGTCTGGATCGTGACCGGGCGGTGGATGAGACCGGCGGACAGATGGCGGTCTTCGGACGACTGGGCTCTCGACCGTTCACCCGCAGTGAAATGCAGCGCTTCTACCTGAACAGCAAGGGCGAGCCCTATTTCGTCAAGGATGAGCCAGATATTGCAGACTGGATCGGACCGGTTCCGCCGTTGCTTGCCAAACCACAGAAATGATCGGGGGCCGGGCTATTAAACAGCGCCGACCCCCTGTCCCCCAATAAGCAACTCGGGGGAATTCATGACCCTGCGCACTTGGTCGCAGGGTTTTAACTGTATAAATTATACTGCGATTGGATCAGCAGTTGCCGTCTATCGCGCGACCGGCCAATGCACCGACTGCTCCGCCGATGATCGTGCCTTCGGTCTTGCTACCGCGACCGGCGATTTCGTTGCCGAGCAGGCCACCGGCGATCGCGCCGATAATCGTGCCGCCGGTTCCACGGTCACAACCCCGATAGCGGCTATCGCTATAGTTGCGATTGTCACGGTAGCTGCGCTGGTCACGATAGTCGCGACGGTCCCGGTAGCGATTATCCCGATAGCGGTCGCCGCGATAGGTATCACCACGCCGATATTCGCGATATCCGTTGCCACGCGCCTGCTCGTAATATCCGCCATTATAATAGCCGCCGCGCGCTTCTGCTGGCGCTGCAAAAGCCATGGTTCCAATGGCTGTGGCTGAAATTACCAAACTTCCCAAAACTTTGCTGATCATCTCTTCTACTCCAAAAGAATTTCTCGAAACCCAAATCAATTTCTGTCCAACGAGTGTCGGTTTAGGACCGCTGGCTTGACCGGAGACTGAATGGCAGCTTTATCTCAGGTTCATATTCAACACCTTTTTCCTGAATGAAACTCGGCGTAGCACAAGGACTAGCGTTTTAAGGCATTGCTGGTTTTGATCCCGTCCGATAGCAATTGATGCAAATAGCGCAGAGGAAAAATGATGAAATTGATCGGCAAGACAGCAGCGATAACGGGCGGCACGGCGGGCATTGGTCGCGGGATTGCCGAGGCATTTCTGGCTGAGGGAGCGAATGTCGCGTTGTTTGCGCGGAATCCGGAAAAAGGTGCTGAAGTTGTCGCGGAACTGGATGTTGGGGACCGGGCGATCTTCATTGCCGGGGATGTGATGGAGCAGGATCAGGTTGAGGGGTTTATTGACCAGACCGTCCAGCATTTCGGAGCTATTGACATTCTTGTTAATAATGCCGGCGGCGCCGGGGATCTTGCGCCGCTGGTCGATCTGACCGACGAAGCCTTTGATATGGCTATGAAATGGAACATCTATTCGACCTTCTGGGCAACCCGCCGGGCGCTGAAACCGATGATCGCGCAGCAATGGGGCCGGGTGATCAACATCAGCTCGACCGAAGGCAAGATGGGCAAGCCGACCTTCGCGCCCTATACGATCGCCAAGCACGGCATCAACGGCATGACCAAGGCAGTGGCGCAAGAAGTTGGCACTTCGGGTGTCACGGTCAACGCGATCTGCCCCGGACTGATCCTGACCGACCTGATCATGCAGGGCGGACCGGCCACGGCGGCGGGCCTGGGCATGACCTTTGACGAGATGATCGACATGTTTTCCCAGGAAAGCGCGCTCAAACGTCCGGGCAAGGTCGAGGAAGTTGCGGCGATGGCGGTGCTGCTGGCATCGGACGCCGGCGCAGGCATTACCGGCGGGACGCTGAGCGTCGACGGCGGGACATCGCAATATTGATGCTGATTGACCCGCGCCGCTGGGCCCGGATCATCACGGGATAAGCCAGGATTCTAGTTGGCTTTTGCCGCAACCGGGTTGGTGACCCTGGCCTTGCAGGCAGAGACTAACTGGCGAATGGGTTGCAGTGATCCAGCGAGATCGACAGAAAAGCGGTTCCCGTCAATCTTCAGGAACGCGCGTTTGCCATTGGCAAGCTTTTCAAACAGCGGATTGTCGGCATCGAGAACCAGATTGGGCATGTTGAAATCATTATTGCCGATTTTCAGCGAACCAATCTGCCCGAGCAATCCTTGCGACCGGTCGTTGTCGACCCGGATGGTAAAGCCAAACTGATCATCCGGGCGCAGATCGACCGTGGTTGCGTTCAATATTACGGTTACGGGATAGGTTGGCGCTACTTTTTGATTCTGGGTGATGATATTGGCTTTTCTGCCACAGGAAAACTGCCAGAGGAAATTGTCGGTATTGGGGGAACCATAGACCACGCTTGGCTGACCCTTGTCCGAATAGGTCCATGACATATTGAAGGCCTGGCCGACATCCGGAAACACCGCCAGCCTGGGTTGATAATCCTTGTTGGCCGAAGCGGCTGCTGCCTTCTCCAGTCGTTTGGGACTGGCCTGACCCGGCTGCGACCCTGTGGCAGCGGACGCTTTGCCGAGCGGCGCACGGGCCTGGGCGAGCGACGCCCCGCCTGCACGGAGAAAGGTCAATGAGAGCAGATAGATAGCGGTTGTTTTCATGCGCAATTTATAGAGCAGATTGCTCGGGACACAATATAAATTGCAGACGGCAGCATCGCTTCATTCTGGCGACACGGCCATGGCTCACATTCAGTGTAGCAGTTCTTCGCGCTGCTTGGCGACATCCTGCAATTCGGTCCAGGTGTCCGCCGGTTTGTTTTCCGCCCTGGCCTTTCCGGCATCATCGATATGCGCCCAGGGATCTGCCGGCTTGTTTTCAGACCGGGCCTTGATCTGCGCAGCATCTGATGCCGGCGCCACTTCGGCAGGCGGATCCATCGCGACGCAATAAGCGGTGACCAGCACCATCGCGGACCACCACAAGGCGTGGCCACGACTGGCAAAAACTCGAGAGATGCGCGGTCCGAACATGGGCTCGTCGATAGCAGCCCGATATTAACAACTTGTCCAGCCCGACAATATTTACTGATACCAAATATTGGTATATTTCCCCATTATTCAGTTTCGGTTCATATTGGCCTGACCGGCGAATATAGCTATCCAACTGTTATATATAGATTTTCTAAAACTGGCACGGCCTGTGCAATGTTATTGGCATCTTCGTGAAACAATTTTCGAAGCACCAATTTAAACCAAAAAGGAAATTCAACATGACCAACGCAAACATCCAGAACCAAGTCGCCGCCGCTTTTGCCGCAATTATCACCGCCGCAATTTTCGTCAGCGCTTCGATCGCCCCCGCCATGAACAATGCCGCCGCTCTGGTCGCTTAACCCACTTATTGTTCCCCGTCAGCACCTGTGGCACAAATTTGATGTTGTAAGTTAAGGAGGATTTGGGTCTCGTCGTAGTGACGAAGGAACGAAGATGAGACCCAAATCCTCAAAACCCAAAGCGAGTGCTGAG
>Ga0335398_10001397_pt1 | contig 41455 bp, 40 predicted proteins | sample BON03_FD_205742 | JGI IMG/M metagenome (GOLD analysis project Ga0335398, IMG submission 205742) | Freshwater microbial communities from Lake Bonney liftoff mats and glacier meltwater in Antarctica - BON-03 (spades assembly) (version 2) | ecosystem: Environmental > Aquatic > Freshwater > Ice >... | reverse complement strand
CATGAGCTCCTACGTCTTTCCCGCCCGCACCACCAACGCCGAGATCGAACTCGGCACGCTGCTCCAGCCCAAATTCGGACCCGATGGTCTCCTTCCCTGTATCACCACCGACCATGCCACCAACGAGGTGCTGATGTTCGCGTTCATGAATGCGGAGTCCCTCGCCCACACCCTACGCACGGGCAAAGTCACTTACTGGAGCCGCTCCCGCAACAAGCTTTGGACGAAGGGCGAGGAGTCCGGAAACGTGCAACTCGTGAAGGAGATTTTGACCGACTGCGACCAGGATGTGATCCAGATCCGCGTTGAAAACGTGGGCGGCGTCGCCTGCCACAACGGCTACAAATCCTGCTTCTACCGCAAGCTGGTCGACGGCGCCAATCCCGACGACAACGCGAGTCTCAAGCTCGAATTCGCCGCCCGGCGGGTGGTCGACCCCGCGATCCTTTACAAGAAATCTTGAGGCAACGGACTGGTGGCCACGTGGCTTAATCGAGACGACCGGTGACCAACGTCACAGCGTTCGCCACAACACCTTGTTCGCCAGAACATCGTCGCACGTGAAACCGGCGCCACCATCGGTGTAGATGATCCCGGGGCGTTCGGGGATTTCGTTAAATCCCGTCGGACGTTCCAAACTCGGCAGCCACCGCAACGCCGCGGGATCGGGAGCGTCGAGCAACCGACTCGTGAATGTGCGGCCGCCATCACTTGATTCAAAGCACACTAATTCGGTGCCGGGGTGGTTCCAGAATGATTTCCCTTCCTGCAATTTCACCACCGGTGCCACCAGGCGCATCAGCCCATCCCCGCCGAAAGTCAGCCCACCCGCCATCACCAAGAACGCATCGCGCCATCCTGCAGGCAGAAACTGATTCATGTGGAGGTGCGTCCAACGACCATCGTCATCCAGCGTCGCCAGATACGTCTCCGAGGTCGCGTCCAACCGCATGCTGTAGCAGAGAAACGGCACACCGGCGGGACTCAACGCCAGCGCACCCGCATCCAGCACCCGTCCTTCGGCCGAATGGGTGCGGCAGAGAATGTCGACGGATTCGCCCGTCGCGGGCAACGCCAACTCCGTGCCGTCCATTTTCGTCCACGTGACGCCCGCGTCCGGGCTCTTCATGCAACCGACTGCCGTAAAGCACCCGGGCTGCTTATCATACGACGGTTGCTCGTAAATTCGAAATGAAAGCGTCAACGATTGATGATCCTTACTCCACGCCAATGACGCGCCGTATTGGCTGTAGTTCAGTCGTTGCGATTTCAAGAGTGAGCCTTGGCGGGTCCACGCAGCGCCCTTCGGCTTACGCCACAATTCCAATTCCCACGGTCGATCCTCAAAACTGCGGCGAGCCAGCAGGATCAAGCCGCCATCCGCCCCGCAAACGAGCGTCGGGTAAGTTAGGTCGGTGCCAAACTGTTCCAACGGTGCCCACTCGGTGGCATCGTTGGGGCGCACCGACCGATGGTAGCGAAACGGATGGTGATGCGAGAAATACACGACATGCAGGTAACCCTCCCCGTCGATCGTCAACGCGGGCCCACCGTGGTTGTCGATCGCCTCGCCAATCGTGATCGAGCCCGACCACTCCCCTGTCGCGTGATCGAGTGTGCGAATTTTGACGCGGAATCCTTCCGGAGGAGAATCCAGCCAAGTCACATGAGTGCGACCTTGGCAGGTGACGATTTTCCCCGATTCGAGATAGGCCGTGGCTCGGCCGCTGCCCGTCGTGGAAAGCACAAATGCAGAGTCGCTCATGGAGTAGTGGGGTCAGATCTTTCAATTAATCGGTGGGCGCCGAACCGCTCAGGTGAGCAGATCGTAAAACACTTTGTTCTTGAGCACATCGTCACACCCGCTGCCCCGTCCGCCGTCGGTGTAGATCATGCTCGGAACTTCCGGCACTTCATTAAAACCGGTCGGACGTTCGAGACTCGGCATCCACTGCGGCTGGTCAGCCTCGCCCCCGCCGACGAGTTTGCTGACAAAGGATTTCCCGCCATCCTCCGAATCAAACTGCACGAGCTTCGTGCTGGGATGCCCCCAATACTCGCCGCCATCCTTGAGGTTCAGAAGCGGTGCCACCATCACCGGCTGGCCATTGCCCTTAAAGGTAAGGCCACCCGACATAATCAACGCGCCGTTGCGATGCTCGGCGGGCAGAAACTGATTCAGATACAGATGATGCCAGCCGCCACCCTTCTTCGGCGTCGCAAGGTAACCTTCGGCGCTGTGCTCCATGCGCACACTGTAAGCAACAAACGGCACTCCTTCCGGGCTCAACGCGATCGCGCCCGATTCGAGCACCCGCCCTTCCGACGACTGACTGCGCATGATGACGTCGGAGGTCGACTCGGTCGCAGGCAATGCGAGCGGGGTGCCATCGATCTTCGTCCACGTCGCTCCCTCATCGGGGCTCATCATGCAGCCAACGGCTGTGGAGGAAACCGGAGGACTGTCGTAGGCCGGTTGCTGGTAGAGGCGATAGCCTAGGTAGAGCGTCCGGTGATCGGGTCCCCAAATCATCGACGCTGCATACTGGCTGTAGTTGATCCGATCGGAGCGCAAAATCGTCTCCCCGCGCGTCCACGCCCCACCCGGAGGCTTGCGCCAAATCTCAAGCTCCCACGGCTTCTCGTTATGACTGCGCCGAGCCGATAGGATCAACGTCCCGTCGTGGCCGCACAGGAGCGTCGGATAAGTCAGATCGACACCAAACTGTTCCCGCAATCCCCACTCCGAGGTATCATTCGGCCGCACCGAGCGGTGATAGCGAAAGGGATGGTGATGGGAAAAATAGACGATGTGCAGATAGCCCTCACCGTCGATCGTGAGCGCTGGGCCCCCATGGTTGTCGATCGCCTCACCGACGGTGACGGTTTCGGACCACTCGCCGGTCGCCCGGTCGAGCGTGCGCACTTTCACTCGAAAGCCCTCGGCTGGCGTGTCCAACCAGGCGACGTGGGTCTTCCCCTGGTAGGTGATAACTTTGGGAGATTCGATGTAGGCGGTCGCACGACCACTACCGGTGGATGAAAGCAAAAACGGATTTTTCAAGGGGTCACTTGCTGGTTTCGATTAGGGGTAGCAAGGAAATCGGTTCGGGCATCCTTAGGAGCTGCCCGGAGCAAGGCCGCGCGCACACTTCGCCGCAAAGTCCAGCAGGTGCTGAAATTCCACGCTCTCGACGAGGGGATGCCCCTTAAGTTTCTCCAACGCCTGAGCGCGATTGAGTCCTTCGCGAAAGAGAATGCGGTGGATCTGCTTCACCCGGTCGAGCTGCTCCGGCGAGAAGCCGCGGCGCTCAAGCCCCACCCGATTGATCGCACGGATGATCGCTGGCTGGCCGTCCGCGATGAAATAAGGCGCGATGTCCTGCACCACTTTCGCATAGGCGCCGATCATCGCGTGGGCGCCGATGCGACAGAATTGATGCACGCCACTGACTGCGCCCAAAACCACGTAATCCTCTACCACCACGTGGCCGGCGAGGCCGACCGAATTGCTGGCGATGATATGATTCCCGAGCTGGCAATCATGCGCCACATGACTGTAAGCGAGAATCGTGTTGTCTGAACCGATCACGGTATGGTCGCCGTCGTTGGTCGCGCCGTGCACGCTGACGTATTCGCGAAACACATTCCGGTCGCCGATCCACACCCCAGGATTGCCTCCCTTAAATTTGAGATCCTGCGTCTTTGCACCGAGGCTACAGTAGGCAAACACCTCGCACTCGCGGCCGAGCACGGTGTGACCCTCGATCGACGCATGATGATGCAGCCGCGTGCCGTCGCCCAGTCGGGCGCGGCCGCCGACAAACGCAAAGGGTCCGATCTCGATCCCATCGCCGAGCTCAACGGTGGACTCGACGATCGCGGTGGGGTGAATGCGATTGGCCATCGGGGTGTCGTTACTCTTCGCCCTCGGGCACCATCCCGAACATCACTTCGGCCGACGACACCACTTGGCCAGCCACCGTGCAATTGCACTGGGCCATCGCCAGTTTCTCGCCGCGGGTCTTGGTGATCTTCGCGTTGATGATCAATTGATCGCCCGGTCGCACCGGGCGGCGGAATTTCACCTTGTCGGCACTCATGAAGAACGCCGTGCGACCGGCCTCCGCCGTGCGGCGCAACATGATGATGCCCGCCGCCTGAGCCATGGCCTCAAGTTGCAGCACTCCCGGCATCACCGGATTATCGGGAAAGTGTCCGGTGAAATATGGTTCGTTGATCGTCACGTTCTTGATCGCGACCAGTTCGTCATCACCGATGAACTCAATCACGCGATCGATCATCACGAACGGATAGCGATGGGGAATCGTGTCGAGGATGCGGCGGATATCGAGCGAGGTTTCGGTCGCCTGCACAGCGAGGGGCGCAGGTTTCTTCTTGGGCTTGGCCTTCTGCTGCTCCTGCTGTTTGGCGAACAGCAGTTTCGTCAACTCCGCGTTGATCGCATGGCCCGGCCGAGTCGCCACGATGTGCGCCTTCAGCGGCATCCCCAGCAGCATGATGTCACCCACGATATCGAGGATTTTGTGCCGCACGAATTCATCCTTAAATCGCAACGGCTCCTTCGAAATGATCTTGTCGCCCTTGATCACCACCGCGCAATCGAGGGATCCGCCCTTGATCTTACCCAGCTTGAGCAGCTCCTCGATGTCTTCGTAGATGGTAAACGTGCGCGCCGCCGCGATCTGGGTGATGTAAACGTCAGGGTCGATTGTCAGCGACAGATGCTGCGTGTGAATCCCCCGGTTGTCGGCCGAGGTGCAGGAGATCTTCAATTCGTCGCACGGCAGGGCGATGATCGAGGAATCTCCCCGCGTGACCGAAATCGGCGCATCCAAGGTGAAATACTCCCGCTCCTTATCCTGCTCCACCGGCTCGGCTTCGAGGATCATATTCACATAAGGCTTGGCCGATCCATCCATGATCGGCGCCTCCGACGCGTTCATCTCAATGAGGACGTTGTCGACGCCGCACCCGTGCAATGCGCTCAAAACGTGTTCCACCGTGTGGATCTTGGCATGCCCGCTCTGAATCGTGGTCGCGCGCACCAGATCTGTCACCAGATTGATCTGGGGCTTGATCTCGGGCGCTCCGTTGAGGTCAACGCGTTTAAACACGATGCCGTGATCCGCGGGGGCTGGTTTCAGGGTCAGGGTGACGGCCTCCCCCGTGTGCAAGGCCTTGCCTTGGATGGAGACTTCGCGCGCGAGAGTGCGTTGTTTCATAGCTTTAATGGCGCGAGTGTCCCGATGTGACTGAAAATGACAAGTTTGCGATGTAACAGATTGCGGCATCCAAGTCCGGCGCGTCCGGAATGAAGTCCCGGCCGATCGAGAAAAACCTCCCAGCTTGACGTGACTGGGGGCCATTACTTATTCATTTCCCTTCCGTCATTCATTTAGGTCACTCGAAAACAGCCCATGCCATCAGCAAACGACATCCGCAAAGGTCAGGTAATCAAGTTCCACGGCGAACCGCATCTCGTGATGGAGACCCAGCACCGCACGCCCGGAAATCTCCGCGCCTTCGTGCAGGTGAAGATGCGCAATCTCCGCTACGGCAAGGCCCTTGACCAACGCTTCACGTCGACGGAGACGATCGAGGTGATGCAGACGGAACGCCGCCTGCTCGAGTTTAGCTACGCCGACCGCGGCACCTTCGCGTTCATGGATCCAGACACCTTTGAGCAAATCGAACTCGGCGAAGACGTCGTGGGCGATTTGAAGAACTACCTCGCGACCGGGGGCAAGGCGGACATCTTGTTCGTCGACGAGCGCGCCCTCAGCATCGACCTCCCTTCGTCAGTTTCCCTCAAGGTGGTTGAAAGCGCTGATGGCCTCAAGGGGGATACGGCCAGCAACGTGCAGAAGCCCGCTACGCTCGAAACCGGCATGGTGGTGCAAGTGCCGCTCTTTATTAAGGTAGGCGAATTGATCAAAGTGAACACCACAGACGGCAGCTACCTTGGTCGCGCCTGAGTCACGACCGCTATTCGTTCACAAAGCCCGCGGCTCCACGCCGCGGCTTTTTTGTGTCTCAAAATCCAGGAAAGTGAACCGGGGCGCGGCCCACCCTCGCCGGTTACTTGCGCAGGCCCGCCACGGCCGTTTCGTAGGTTTGGTCGGCGGTATTTGGCGAATCCACGGTCATGCTCAGATTCCGCAGTCGCCCATCCGCCAACCCGTAGATCCATCCGTGCACGGCAAGCTTTTGTCCGCGCGCCCATGCATCCTGCACCACGGTAGTGGCACAGACATTCGCGACCTGCTCGATCACGTTGAGTTCGCAGAGTCGGTCGCTCTGGGATTCCTCGTCCGGCAGGGCCGTCAAACAGGCGGCATGTTTGCACTTCACATCCTGCACGTGGCGAATCCAGTTGTCGGCCAAGCCGACCCGTTGGCACCGCAGCGCCACCTTCACGCCGCCGCAACCGTAGTGCCCGACCACCATGACGTGCTTTACCTTGAGCACATCCACCGCAAACTGGATCACCGAAAGGCAATTCAGATCAGAATGCACCACCACGTTGGCAAGGTTGCGATGCACGAAGACCTCGCCGGGAAGCAGTCCGACAATTTCGTTGGCTGGCACGCGGCTGTCGGAGCAACCGATCCACAGGTATTCCGGCGACTGCTGGAGCGACAGTTTTTTGAAAAACTCTGGGTCGCGATCTTGGATGCGCTTCGCCCAATCCCGATTCGACGCGAACAGATGGGTCAACTCTTCCATAGGGTGCCGATGGTTTGTAGCCTGGCGGGAATGTCCACTCAGAATCCGTGAGGTGCTTGCGTTCAGAATTGCACTCGACAGCCAAGGCACGATGCTCCGCAAGGAATCCGGTCAAGATCAAGCGACCGCATCCCCTCACCCCGCCCGTCCACGCCGAGCCCCCCCTCCCATGTCTACCCCCCACATCGCCCAGAAATCTCCGCTTGTGAAAAAAATGCCCGCCGGCACCTACTGGTGGTGCGCGTGCGGCCTTTCGACGGACCAACCCTTCTGCGACGGCTCCCACAAAGGATCCGGGATTGCTCCCAAGAAGGTAGAACTTGCCGAGGACCAGACGGTCGCCTGGTGCGGCTGTAAGCACTCCGGCAACGGCGGATTTTGCGACGGTTCGCACAAGGATCTTTGATTCGCGGCTCAACCTCGGCGGCAGAGGCAGTGCAAATTGGGCGCCCAAAGCACGCGGCACCCGCCCAGATAGGCTCATGATCAAGGATTGCCAATGTCGGATCGTGGCCCTTCAGTGACTACGCCCATGCCCAGCCACTCCCACCACAAAACAGCTAAAGTCGAGGAATTCTCGCTTCCGCTTTTCGCATTCACTGTCTTGGTTACGCTCGGAGGGCTCTTCGCCATCCTCGCCTTCGGGTTCCCCCATCTGTGGGCCGTCCAATTGGGAGCCTCATTCGGACAGGTCCTCCTTGGGTTTGCGGCCATCAGCATGGTGATCTGCTTTCTCGAGTATTTCTTCCATCGCTACGTGCTCCATCGACCGGCGATTCCGTTTCTCCGGCGCCTCTACCGGCAGCACACCCTCCATCATGGCCTGACGCGAATCGCTCGCCGCCATCGGCCGGATGGCCCCAGCCTGATCGTCGTGGAAAACAAGTTTCCGATCGTCGAAGTTGCACAAGGCGAAGCGTCGTTCTTCCCGTGGTTCACGCTGGCAATTTTTTCGGCGGTGCTCTCGCCGCTATTCGTCTTGTTGCAGTGGATCACCCCTTCTTTTCCGTGGTTCCTTTCCGGATTTCTTGCCCTCGCCTCGTCGATCATTCTTTACGAACTCCTCCACGCTATCAATCACTGGCCGATCGAGAAATGGCTCCCCTTAGTGGAGAGCAAGCGTTGGAAATGGTTCTGGCATCCCGTCTACTCGTTCCATCTGCGTCACCATGCTGTGATCGATTGCAATGAATCCGTTTCTGGGTTCTTCGGCTTGCCTGTCGCCGACTGGGTGTTTGGCACCTGTGTCATCCCCAAGACGATCTATTCCGAAGGCATTGAGTGGACGAAGTCAGAGTTCACCCGCCCCCGCCCCCGCTGGCTCATCCACCAACTCGACACTTGGGCTTCCGCCGTCGTAAAGCGTCGACGCGACGCGTTGAAGACGGATACGTCTGACGAGGCCAAGGCCATCGAGGCCGAGTTGGAACACCAGGCGATGCTCCAGCCTAAAACTGAAGTCAGTTCCTAAGCCATCCTAAGTTTCCCGGCCGGGCCGTTCGCTTTTGCAACGAGCCCGGCCTTTTTTGTGAGGGAGTTCTCGGCGACAGCCGGCCGTTCGAGTCCACCTAGGCTCGCAGCCCTGCCAAGGCCAGCGTCCTCAAATATCCCGGCGAGTCGGCAGCTCCAAGGAACGGCCCGACACCCTACTCGTGATCAACGGCAGGAGGAGAAGCCCCGCCGCGGCGAGCAACCAATGCATCCGGCTTTCGAGGATCAACCCGAGCAGGATGACGATAAAAAAGCCCACGGTGAAGAAGGCGTGAAATGCGCTAAAAGCGATGACTGCGACCCCCGCCGCCACGATTCCAATCGTCGCCACTTCCCAAGGGATCAGAGCCGCCACCACTCCCGCCACGTAGCCGAGCGGGGTCAGCAGTTTCTCAGAATCCCGACTGGTCAAAGTCTACACGATGACCGCGAGCGAGAGCAGCGCCACCAGCACCCCGTAAGCGGGCTTGGGCACGACCGACCAATCGCCCGCCCCGAAATCACAGCTCCATATGAGTAAACGGCCTCCCACAAAACCGCGCACCGGATCGATCCACAGAACCGGAACCCACCACCATGGGCGACGCCGCGGACTATCATGTAAGCTGCGGAAACTTTCCATCCCGCGCAGCTCCACTTTTTTGGACAGCAATCCATCCGCGGGGAACAGGAGCAAAATCAGACCGGGAAGAAAATAGCTCCATTCAATTGTCATAATGCATCGACCAAGGTCCGGCGGTAACCCGCCAAAGTCGACGGCCATTAAAATAGATTGTTGGCAACGCTGACGGCCGGCTCGACCGAGCACGGCACAAAAAAGCCCCGGCGTGCTGCCGGGGCTTGCAAATCTTCATTGAGGGCTGATTACGCCACCCGCTCCACCACCAGCGGCGGCGGAGTCGGGCGCTTCGGTGCCAACCGATAGGCGGTCTTGAAGCATTCGAGCGCCTGCTCGAGCTTCGCCTCGTCGTTATAGTGGATCATCATGAGAGGTTCGCCCTGCTTCACTTGGGTGCCGACCTTCTTGATTTCGGAGACCCCTGCCGCGTAGTCGATCTTACCCTTCTTGTCTTCACCCGCGCCCAGAATGGACACGCCTTGGGCGATGAACGACGCGTTGATCGTATGCACATAACCGCGCTTCGGCGCTGGAAGTTTGCGCACATGCTTCGCGGCCGGGAACTTGTCCGGATGATCGATGAAGCTGGTGTCGCCGCCTTGCGCTTTCACGAGATCCTTAAATTTTTGGAGAGCCGAACCGTCCGTCAGGTGGCGCTGCACGGTCTGTTTCGCGGAGAGCGTCGAGCCCGCCACCCCCGCCAAGCGGACGATTTCCATGCCAAGCTTGAGCACCAGTTCCTTGAGATCTTCTGGACCTTCTCCCTGCAAGAGGGTGATCGCTTCTTTGACTTCGAGCGCGGTGCCGACAGTGTCGCCCAACGGTTGGTTCATATCGGTGACCAAGGCGACGCAGCGACGCTTCATCGAACGACCAACTCGGGTCATCGAACGAGCCAACTGCTTGGCCTGCTCAAGATCCTTAATAAAGGAACCATTACCCCACTTCACGTCGATCACGAGACCTTCAGCCCCCTCGGCGAGTTTTTTTGAAAGCACACTACCGGTAATCAGCGGAAGACTCGGGATCGTGCCGGTCTCCTTGCGGAGCGCGTAGAATTTCGCGTCGGCCGGAGCGAGCTTCTCATCCTGCTTCACGATCGCACCGCCGATGCGGGCGAGCTGCTTCGTGAAGTCGTCGATGGAAAGGCTACCATTGAAACCGGGAATGCTGCCCAGCTTGGTCAACGGACTAATAATGTAATCGTGCTCCGTGCCACACATCATCGGAACGACGACGCCCGCGGCCATCGCCAACGGCACCAGCACGAGCGACGTCTTGTCCCCCACGCCTCCAGTCGAGTATTTGTCGATCTTGGGCTTCGCAATATGAGAGAGATCGATCACTTCACCAGAAAGCATCATCTCCTCCGTCAACGTGGCCGTTTCTTGGGCCGACATATTGGCGAAATAGACCGCCATTAACAGCGCCGCGAGCTGATGGTGGGGCATTTCCCCATCCAGCGTGCTATCAACAATGTAGCGGATTTCTTCTTGCGTAAACTCCTGCCCATCACGCTTCTTCTCAATCAGGGACGTGAACGAGGGCTTGATGAACCGGCGGGCCGGAATAGTGCGTTTGCTTGACATGTGTGTGGGTGTGGAAATTCGCGGAAGACCCGCAGAACGGAAAAGTCTTCTAGCAAACCCACCTGTGACAAAATGTCGAGTCAAAACTACCCAGCCACCAGTGTTTGCTCTTGAATCAGGATACTCTTTCTCTCTTTTTATAAACAAGTTAGGTTATCTATGACCGCCCATCCCGAATGCAGGGTGTGAAATCCACGCTTGCACGCCCCCTCTCCCCATTCGTTGAGTGGCGCGATGCACGTGACGTTTAACCTCCCCGCCGAATTCGAGGCGGCCCTGAAGTCAGCGGCCCTCTCGGCCGGAATGGAAGTCGATGCATTTTCGCCGGAGGTGCGCCCGGCCGATCCCCGCCACGGAGACTTTCAGGCCAACGGAGTGCTCGGCTACGCCAAGGCCCGTCGGCTCGACCCGCAGGCGACCGCCGAGTCGCTTGTCGCCGCGCTGCCCGCAGAACTCCTAGCTATTTGTGAGGCCTCGATCGCCGGACCCGGCTTCATTAATTTCCGGCTCAAACCCGACACGCTCTTGGCGTGGCTGCGCGCGCATGACAACGCCGAGCACTTGAAGGCCGGGGCATCGCAGTTTTATCAAGGACAACGCTACGTGGTGGACTACAGTTCGCCCAACACCGCCAAACAGCTCCACGTCGGCCACATCCGCAGCATGGTGATCGGCGAGGCCATCTGTCGCCTGCTGTCCTTTTGTGGAGCCGACGTCACCCGCGACAATCACATCGGCGATTGGGGCACTCAATTTGGAAAACTCATCTGGGGTTTCAAGAACCTGCGCAACGACGAGGCCCTGTCGCGCGATCCTCTCGAAGAACTTGAACGCCTCTACAAGGCCGCCGACGTCGCCACCAAAGAAGACCCCCAGATCCTCAAGGCAGCCCGCGCCGAACTCGTCAAACTTCAACAAGGCGACTCTGAGAACCTCGCCCTCTGGCAAAAGATCATCGCGATTAGTTCGACGGCGTTTCATTCGATCTACGAGCGGCTCGACATCCATTTCGACCACGAACTCGGCGAGAGTTTCTACAACGACAAGCTGCCCCGCATCTACGAGGAAATGAGCGAGACCGGGCTCGCCACGGAATCCCAAGGCGCGCTCGTGGTCTTCCATCCTGAACACCCGCGGTTCAAGACCCAGCCGTTTATTGTGCGTAAGTCTGACGGCGCCTCCAACTACGCGACCACGGATCTTGCCACGATGCTCTATCGCACGGAGCACTTCCAGACCGATGCCGTGATCATCCTAACCGACACACGCCAAGCCGATCACTTTGAGCAACTCTGGCTCACGACCCAAAAATGGTATGCGGCCAAGCAATACCGTCTCCCCCGCTTCGAGCACGTTTCGTTCGGCTCGATTTTGGGGAGCGACGGCAAGGCAATCAAGACCCGGTCGGGCGATCCGATCCGCCTGCAGGCCTTGCTCGACGAGGCCGTCGAACGCGCGTTCGCGCTGGTGAGCGAGAAGTCCCCCGACTTGCCAGAAGTCGAACGTCGGAAAATCGCCAGCGTCGTGGGCATCGCTGCCGTGCGTTACGCCGACTTGTCGCAGAACCGCAGCAGCGACTACGTCTTCGATTGGGAGAAAATCCTCTCGTTCGAAGGCAACACCGCGCCCTATCTCCTCTACGCCGTCACTCGGGTGCATTCGATTTTCCGCAAACTCGAGCTCGATCCGTCCGACGTCGCCGCGACGGCCGGTGCCTCCGCACCGGAGACTGACGCCGAGTGCGCCCTCGCTCGCAAATTGGTCGGTCTCGCGGCTGTGCTCAACATGACCACGTCGCAGCTTCGCCCGCATTTCCTCTGCACCTACTTGTTTGAATTAGCCGGCGCGTTCAGCACCTTTTACGCCGCCGACAAGGTTCTCGTCGATGACGAGGCCGTCCGCGCGCGGCGGCTCCTCCTCTGCGCACGCACGCTGTTAGTGCTCGAGACCGGCCTTCATCTCCTTGGACTGCGCACGTTGATGCGAATGTAGGCAATCTGCGGCCGCCCATAAATCTCTTGCTGCGCAACCGGGGCCGCCTCACCTTGCCATCGTATGGCCACGCAGGAATTTTACATCCGTAACGAGTCAGACACTGAGGCTCGCGGGCCTTTTAATCTGGAGCAGCTCACGTCGCTGGCCGACAACGGCCAAGTCACCGTCGAGACTTTGTTCTATGATGCGACCACGGAGGAGTGGAAGCCGATCAGCACCGATATCGACGTCAAAGCCGCGCTCTTCCCGGAAAAGAAGACCCTCAAAATGAGGGCAAAGACAGAGATCCGCTCGCTCAATCAAGAGTCCTCGGACAGCCGTCCCCCCATCACGGTCGGCGACATCCTGGCTGCCGCCGAGGGGCGCACCGGCGACACAGCCGCAAAGATCGATCCCGCGTTTGCGATGGTCCGCGCCGCCGCCATCGGGCTCTGGGGCAGTGTGGGGATTCTGATTTTGGCCGCCCTCGCCGAAATTCTTCCGTCGATCGACTTCCTGATGGCCTTCAATCCCGCCAAGCTGTTGGAGCATCCACTGGTCATCCTCGGATTGGTGGATGTGATCATGGTCGTCCTCCTCGGGCTCGGTTCGGTGTCCATTTATCCCTTCGTGCGGTTTCGGGCCGCGCTCGGTCTGGGCTTTCTCGGCTTTTTGTTCTTCACGCAAGGCATGACGCTCCAGTTTCTGGCCGTGCTGGCCGGTTCGCTGGGCCTCTTCCTCTGCACGATCTCAGTGCGTCTCCCCGTGGTCCTCGTGTCTGCTCTGATCGGCCTCGCGGGGATGGGCGGTGTCGCCTACCGGTTGATCATATCTGAATAAAAGATCATGGCCCGACTGCTCGAGCGTTGGCGCCGATTCTCGGATCTCTACCACAAGGAAATCTGGCAACCAGCTTTTCTTGAGGACACCTCGCTGCGAGGTCGCCTCTACACGCTGCTCCGCATCGTCTCGATCACGATCACCGTGTTTGGCGAGACTAAGGCCGCCAGTCGCGCGGCCGCGCTCAGCTTTAGTTCCCTGTTAGGATTTGGTCCGTTGATCGCGATCGCGATGGTGGTCGCGGGGATGGTTGTCAAAGACGACAACCCCGACCTCGCTGTCAACACGTTGAATCGGATGATCAAATTCGTCGCGCCTCAAGTCAGCCAGTATGAATCCCTCTCCGAGACGAACGGCCAGGCCCAACCGCCCGGCAGCCTCGCACTGGCTCGAGCAATCGCGCCTGACCCGCCCCCCAAAGCGGGCCCCCATCTCCTCCTCGATTCCGAGAGTGCCGACGTCGGGGCCGACGTCCCGCAAGTCGAGGCAGCCCGGCCGACGGTCAATCCCGAGTTGGTGCAATTGATCAACGGCGTGGTCGCCGGGTCCCGCTCGGGCGCTGCGGGGGCCGTGGGTGCCCTCACCCTGATCTTAATCGTCATCCTCCTGTTCAAATCGATTGAAGACACGTTCAACGAAATCTGGGGCGTGCGCGAAGGTCGAGCGTGGCTCATGCGCATCATCTATTATTGGACGATTCTCACCTTGGGTGCCGTGCTCTTTTTTGCATCGGTGACCCTCCTAGGGGCCGGAGCGTTCATCAACGTCTTCATCGAAAAACTGCCCTACGGTAGCGAACTCCTCAAAGCCACTCGCTGGGCACTGCCGCTCGGCTCGGGCGCCTTGGTGGTGCTAATGCTCACCCTGTTCTACCGCTACATCCCCAATACCCATGTGTATTGGCGGGCCGCGTTCATCGGCGCCGTGATCGTCGCCCTGCTCCTGTTGATGAACAATTTCCTCGCGTTCATCTATGTGCGGCGCGTCGTCGTCTCTAAGAGCCTCTACGGTTCGCTCGGGATCCTTCCAATCCTGATGTTTGGGCTCTACATTTTCTGGCTCTACGTGCTGATCGGCGGCCAGATCAGCTACGCGGTGCAAAACGTCCATTTCCGCAGCAGCCAAAATGCTTGGCGCACCCTGTCTGCGGCCACCCGCGAACGCTTGTCGCTCGTCGTGCTTCTGACCATCGGACGCCGTTTTCAGAACTGCCTCCCCGCGCCCACCGTGCCTGAACTCAGCGCGATGATCAAGGTGCCCAGCCAGATCCTCAACGAGTGCATCAACCTGCTAGTCGACATGAAGCTCGTGACCCCGATCCCGCCGGCCGACGCCGACCCTTCGACTGACTTTCAATATCAGCCGGCCCGCCCTTTGAGCCGCATCACGCTGTCGGATTTCAAACACCGATTTGACAACACTGGAGAGAATCCGCCGACCGACGCCATCGACGCCCTTGATCCCGTCCAGCTCAGCTATAACCAGGCGCTGCAACAGCGCACGGAGAACGATTTCTTTAAGAAATCACTCGATCAGCTCTTCGCCGAACACACGTTCGACGGGTCCAATCCTCCTTACAGCTTGGGGGTTCCCGCACGCCCCTGAAGCGTCCTGCCACCCTCGCTCATCCACCAAATAACCCTTGCCTCAGAGGCACGCTCTCCTAACTTCGCCCGTTTATCCCCATGTTTACTTGGATCCAGAGATACTTCCAGAGGCATTTCGGCCTCATCTTCGCATTGATACTGGCTGCTATGGCCGTTCCGTTGATTGTGGTGTTCGCACCGTCGTCCGGCATCGGTCAGGGCGACAAGACAGCCGCCTCTCGCGTCGTTTTTGGCTATAATCTCGGCTCGCCTGAGGGTCAGGCCCGCCTCTTTGGCGACGCCAACCTCAGCGCCACCCTGCAATTGGGCTACTCGGGCATCGACGCTGACCAACTGCAACAATACGCCCTGCAGCGAGCCGCCGCCGTCTACTTGGCCGATGAGATGCACATCCCCGTGAGCACCGCGGACGAAATCTCCACCCACATCAAGGGTCTCGGTGCGTTCAACTCTCAGGAGGGAAACTTTGATGCCCAACGCTACGCCGCCTTCCGCGACTCTCTGAAAGCCGGTGGCCAGATCACCGAAGCCGATGTCAGTCGCGTCATCGCGGCCGACGTGCGGGCGGACAAGGTTCGCAAGATCCTCGCCGGTCCTGGCTACGTGCTCGACGCCGATGTCGCGGCCCAACTCAACCGCGCCGAAACGAAATGGACTCTCGGGGTCGCCACCGTGGACTACAAGAGCTACCAGTCGGCGATCAAACCCACGAGCGACGAGCTTGCGAAGTTTTACGGCGACAATTCGTTCCGCTACGAGATCACCCCGCGCGTCCGCGCCACCTATATCTCCTTCCCCGCCTCGACCTACCTCAACCAGGTTAGCGGAGCAGAAGACGAGATGAAGGCCCTCTTCGAAGCGGGTCCCGGTCGGTTCCAGAAGCCCGCCGCTGACGGCAAAGAAGCCGCCCCCGCTGGGCCCAACGACTACGCGCTGGTTCGCGAACAAGTCGGTGCCACGATCAAACTCGCCAAGGCCCGCCGACTCGCGACCAAGGAAGGTTCCGACCTCTCCCTCGCCCTCTTTGAAAGCAAGCTCGCCAACGATCCCGCCGTGCTCGCCTCGTTCCTCGCCGCGCACAAATTGAAAGAGGCGGCTCTGCAACCCTTCACCCGCTCGGCGGGCCCCGCCGAGCTCGGCCATTCCGCCGCCATCGCTACGGCCGCCTTTAAGCTCAACCAAGAGCGGTTCTATTCCGACGCCGTGCCGATGGAGCAAGGGGCGGTCGTGCTGCTGTGGAAAGAGACCCTGCCGGCCCGCACCCCGCTGCTTAACGAAGTGATCGACCGAGTCACGACCGACTACCAGGAAAACGAGAAGCGCAAGCTGTTCGTCGCCCTCGGCAAGTCGATCAAACAGCGCTTTGAATCGCGCCTCAAGGCCGGGGAAGAATTCGCCGCCGCTGCCACCCGGATCGCCGCCGCGACTTCCACGCAGATCACCACGAAAGTGCTGCCAGCCTTCACCCCTGCGAATCGTCCGTCGGATGTCGATTACTCAATCTTCGGCTCGTTGGAGACGCTGGAGAAGGGTCAACTTTCCGAGATGTTGCTCGATCAAGAAAAAGGCGCCTTGGTCTACGCCATCGACAAAGTGCTTCCCGATACGAGCACGTCCAATCCGCAGTTCGCCGCCACGCGCGAGCAGATCGCGACGATGACCGCCCGTTTGGGCGCGAGCAAATATCTCGACGAGATCGTTGAGAAGGAGCTCAGGAAATCTGAGCCCAAACTCAACTAAGCTAATCGCCCGCCGCTCATCCCGGCGGGCTTTTTTGTGGACCGACCGACAACCGTTTATCCGCACCGCCGACCGTTCGGCCTGTTTTAGCTGGAACCGGATTGCTCAGACAGGGAGAACCCTAGCGTTTCCCCTCTACCATTGCCGGAAATCGTCGCAACCAGTGGCCCGCGCCAACGTCTCTCCTCTGACTAAAGACCTTCTCATCCGCAAAATTCGGTAACTTTTGCCGCGTCTGCGTGTTCTCAATTCAACTCGAACATCCTGTCAACTCCCACGCACTCCATGTCGCTCCCGGTTCACCGCCCCTCCCTTCTCCGCATCTCCCTGACCCTTGCCCTGGCCTCCTTCCTGCCGCTCCTGACCGCCGAACCCGTCAGCAGCCCCGCCCCGGAGTTGACGCTGCGCGACTGCATCCTGCGCGCCCTGGACAAAAACTTCAGCTTGAAGATTCAGGACTTCGACCTGGCCAACTCGGTGCAAACCCTGGAAGTCACTAAGGCCGACTACGATCCCGCGTTTTCGATCACGACGAGCAAATCCGTCAATCAAGCCGACGTGCCCGCGACTACTCTCGTCGGCACCCGGAGCGACAATCTCAGCACGCGGGCCGGCGTATCCCAAAAGATCGCTACCGGCGCCGTCCTCAGCCTGAGCACCAGCTTGGATCGCAGCTCGACCGATAACACGTTCGCGACCCTCAATCCGGCATATAACGCCGACATGTCGCTCTCCGTCACCCAGCCGCTCCTGAAAGGCGCCGGCTCCACGGTGAACCGGGCCGCCATCGATCGCGCCGAGATCGGCGTGGACATCGCTAACCTCAACTACAAAGGCCGCGTCATGCAGTTGGTGCGGGATACCGAATCCGCCTACTATAACCTCGTGTTCTCTCGCGAGCAATTGAAGGTACGTCACAACAGCCTCGAACTGGCCGAAAAACTCTTCGAAGAAAACAAAACGAGGAAGAACACCGGCGTCGCCACTGATCTCGACGTGCTTCAGGCCGAAGTGGGTGTTGCCAACGCCCGCCGCACCGTGCTCCTTGCGCAAAAGGACGTCCGCGACGCTCAAGACAATCTCCTCAACCTCATCGGCCAATTCGAATTCGAGTCCGCGCTGGGCACTGTCGGCCTCCCTTCCCTCGACACCTTCACTCCCAATTTCGAAGCATCGTTCAATCAAGCTCGCTCGAACCAACCTGACTACATGGCCGCAACTGAGACCCTGAAGCAGATCCAGATCGACGTCGATGTGGCCAAGCGCAACAACCGCCCTTCCCTCGATCTCGGCGGTGCCGTCGGCTACAACGCCAAGGATAACAGCGCCAGCCGTGCCTATGAGCGCCTCCCCGACGGCGACGGTTACTCGTGGCAGGTAAACCTCGCCCTCAAGATGCCTTGGGGCATGCGCTCCGAAAAGGCCCGTTATCAAAGCGCCTTGAACACCCTGCACCGCGAGCAGATGCGCGTCCGCCAACTCGAACAGAACATCATGGTCCAAGTGCGTTCAGCGGTCCGGGCGGTCGAAACCAATTTCGAAAGTGTCGAAATCTCCGGCCAAGCCACCGCGCTCAGCACCCGCCAATACGAGCTCGAGAAAGCCCGCTTTGATGCCGGACTCTCCACCAGCCGCCTCGTCCTCGAAGCTCAGGATTCCCTCGAAGCCGCGCGCGTCGCTGAGTTGCAATCCCGCGTCAATCTCCGCACGGCCATCGCCGAGCTTCACCGTCTCGAGGGCAGTTCGCTGGAGCACTACAACATTTCAGTTGAAGATCAGCTCGCGTCCGTCAGGTAACTCCTCCCATGGAATCCCCTCCGCATTTTTCTGCCGGGATGCGCGCAGTCCTGCTCCTCTGGCTATTCTGCGCGCTCGCGGTCGGAAAACTCCAGATGCTCCAGTCGCTGCCCGCTCCCGCGCTGCCCGCCTTGGTGCTCACCCTTGCTGCGGGTCTGCTGATGCTTTACCGCCGAGTCCCCTCGTTCGGCGGCTGGGTCAACGGACTCGACCTTCGCTCGATCGTCGCCCTCCATCTCACCCGTTTCCTTGGATTCTACTTTTTCTATCTTTCCAATCGGGGATTTCTACCGCCGGAATTCGCGATCCCCGCCGGTATCGGCGATATCCTCACCGCCTTTCTCGCGGCCAACATCCTCATGTGGCCGCTGTCCGCCTCCGTGCAAAAGCGGGCCATCACTCTTTGGAACATCATTGGGTTGGTGGAGATCATTCTCGTCGTGATCTCGGCCGCGCGCATCGCTCAGTCCGATTTTGGCAGCATGGATGCAATGACGCGCCTCCCACTCAGCCTGCTCTCAACTTTCCTCGTGCCCATGATCATCGCGTCCCACATCGTGATCTTCATCCGACTCGCTCGCGATCGGGCCTAAGCGCTAAGTCGGTTCAGCGCCAACTCGCAAACAACTCGTGAGCCTGCACCTCAGCCGCCGGCAGCACAGGGTGCGCCGGCAGTTGATTGCGAAACCAAGTGCGCTGTTTCTTCACGAGCACCCGCGTGTTCTTTGTGATTTCCTCGGCGACAGCTTCCGCCGGCAAGTCACCCGCCAACATCGCCCTGACCTCGCGATACCCGATCGCATTGGCCCCGCTGGGGTTGTTGATCAATCCGGCCGTCAGCAAGTGCTCCACCTCCTTCACCAAGCCCTGCTCGAGCATCGCGCGCACGCGAGTCATGATCCGGGTCGCCAACTCCGTCGGCTCCCGCGCCAGCTCCACCAACCGAACCTCATAGTCGGCAAACGGCGAGGGTTGCTTCAAAAACTCTTCCAGCAGCGCTGCCATCGTTCGGCCCGAGGCCAAGCAGCGCTCGAGCGCTCTCGTCACCCGGCGCGGATTGGCAACGTCGAGTGCACCGAGTCCGTCCGGATTAAGTTGCCGCAATTCGGCCAGAGCTTCGCTCATCGCGAGCCCGGCGACGCGCGCGCGCAACTCCGCCGACACCTGCACCGCATCCACCACCGGGCCGATGAACGCCTTCAAGTAAAACCCACTTCCCCCAGTGACCAGAACGGGTTTTCCGCGGGCCGTGATGTCGGCGACTACGCCCTTCGCCAGAGTGAGGTAGCGCGCGATGTCCATCGATTGCGACGGTTCACAAAGGTCGATCAAATGGTGAGGCACGCGGGCGAGCTCGTCCCGCGTGGGCTTGGCCGTCCCGATATCCATCCCCCGGTAGAAGAGCAGTGAATCACAAGAGACAATCTCCGCCTCGCTCGACTCGGCCCACTGCAGGGCCAGTTCGGTTTTCCCCACGGCGGTGCAGCCAGTCAGGACATAAATCGCGGGGGCAGCAGGCATGTGTCGCGCCAGTTTGCGGGCACGTCCCCTGAGGTGACAAGCGCGTGATTTCCAATTCCGCCACCACGTTCCGCGCTCGCCGCCCAGGCAAACTGTCTCCTAGTCTCAGTGCGATTTGAAATTTCGCTTCATTTTTAATCCCCATTCCGGCAATAACCGCACCCACCCTCATCGGTTCGATTACGCCCGCGAGTTTATTCGCGAACACGATCTCAATGCCACGGTCACCTCGACCGAGCGTCCTTTACATGCCACCGAATTAGCCCGCCGCGCCGTTGATGAAGGTTGCGATGTCGTCGTCGCCATCGGCGGCGATGGGACCATGAATGAAGTCGCGACCGCCCTCGTCGACACGCCGGCCTCACTCGGGTTGATCCCCTGCGGCTCTGGCAACGGTCTCGGGCGGAACCTCGGTGTTTTTGGCCATCGGCGACATCCGTGGCAGTGCCTCCTCAACGGCCGCACCCGCACCATCGACGCCGGCGAAATCGACGGCCGACTGTTTTTTACGGTGGCCGGGCTCGGATTTGAAGCGGTCATCGCCGATCAATTTGCCCGGATGACGAAGCGCGGATTTTTCCGCTACCTCACCACGAGCGCCGCCGCCTTCCGGCATCATCAAGCGGAGGCCTGTCTCGTGCGCGTCGACGGCCAAGAGCTCGCGGTGAATCCATTCACACTCGCGATCACCAACTGCGATCAATACGGCAACAATGCCTACATCGCTCCCGGAGCCAAAGTCGACGATGGCTTGCTCGATCTCACCGCCGTGCCGGCACTTGGGCTCCTCGGCAGCCTCCCCATGCTGGCTCAACTCTTCACCGGTCGGCTCGATCGCAACCCGTCTGTGCAGAGGGCGCGTTCCGCCGCCTTCACCATCGAGCGCGCTGGTCCCGGGTTGATCCACACCGACGGCGAACCCTGGGCGGCCGGAAAAATTCTCGAGGTAAAAGTGCGGCCGGCTTGCTTGCGGGTGATCGTGCCCGCCCGTTAATTGCCTGCAAGATCAGCCGCCTGCCGCGCCATCTCGACATCGCCCTCGACCATCAAGATCGCAAACTCTTCGCCACCGTAGCGGGTGAGGCGGTCAACTGAGCGCGCCTGCGCCTAGAGCCGCTTCGCCACTTCCTTGAGCGCCAGATTGCCCACGAAGTGGCCATCCCTATCATTCACGTTCTTGAAATAGTCGATATCGATCAGGAGCAGAGAAAACGGAAGCCCGAGGCGCTGAGAACGCTCCATTTCCTCACGCAGGATTCGATCAAACACGCGGCGATTCAGGAGTCCGGTGAGCGGGTCGCGAGGAGGCCGCAGCTCCCCCAGCGTGTCGCCCCGTTTAAGAGCATAACGCAGCGAACGCTCCGGCATCCGCAGGTTGATCTCCCCCTTAACCAAGTAATCGAGCGCCCCGGCATTCATCGCCTCAATATCGACCGCGGCACCCATTCCCACCGTGCGAAAAATGATCGGCACCCGGCAATTCTTGCTCACAACCTCGCGGATGAGCTCCAGCCCGTCGCGGGCGCCCAGATGGTAATCGAGCAGGCAAACGGCGTAGTCACCGCGGAGAAGTCGGTCGAGGCCATCATCGTAGATCTCGCTTCACTCCAAGGTGTAGTCACCCTCCGCAAACACCTTGAGCTGCTGCTGCGTCAGCCGGAACGGCAGGCGGTCGTCGTCGATGAGAAGAATTTTGCGCATCGCGGGGACTTCCACTCACCAGGCTCGGGCGGTGCCGGCGACCAAATCTGACGCCACGGCGGCCAGTTTCTCCGAGATCCGCTGGGGGTCGCCGAGATGATCGCGGATCGCATTGACCAAGGCGCTGCCCACCACAACCCCATCGGCATGAGCGGCGACCTGCGCCACTTGCTCGCGGGTGGAGATGCCAAACCCCACCACCACCGGCAAAGTGGTCGCGGCCTTGATGCGCGCCACGGCTTCCGGAATATTCGTCGCGACCTGATCGCGCACCCCCGTGACGCCTTCGCGAGAAACGTAGTAAATAAACCCCGTCGCTGCTGCCGTAATGCGCGCCAAACGCGCATCGGGCGTCGTCGGGGCGACGATAAAGACGGTTTGCACCCCATGGCGCCGACAGGCCTCAGCCAACTCCTCCGACTCCTCTGGCGGCAGATCGAGCGTCAGGATGCCATCGACCCCCGCAGCCCGGGCCGCCGCCACATACGCATCGACGCCATTGGCAAACACTAAGTTGTAATAGGTGTAGAACACGATGGGCACCTCGCTGAACGCCCGGATCCGTCGCACCAGTTCAAAGACTTTCTCCTTCGTCATTCCGCTCTCCAACGCCCGTTGAGCCGCCAACTGATTGGTCAAGCCGTCCGCGAGTGGATCGGAAAACGGCACGCCCAGCTCGAGCACATCGATGCCGTGGTCGATCAACGTCCGGCAAGCTAGCACCGACGTCTCAAGATCGGGATCTCCCGCACAGAGGTAGGCGATAAACGCCGAACGTTGGGCTGCGCGGGCACGGGCAAAGGCTTGATCAATTCGGGACATCGTAAGGGATCATCACTGGAGACTTTTGCGCAGCGGGGCAAAGGAAAGTTTCACCTCGTCAGTCCACGGTAAAATCAGCCCAAACGGGACGGTGATCGGAAAGAAAACTCCGCACCACCTCGCACTGCACTTCGCGGCAGGCGGGCGGCAGAAAAAGGAAATCGAGACCCCGGCTCGGCAGCGGCGAGGGAAACGTCAGCCCTCCTTTCGGGTGGAACGAGTAATCGCCATGCAACGAGAAATAGCGCATCAACTCCGCGGTGGCATCGGGTAAGTGGGCCTGATTGTTGAGGTCGCCGCAGACGATCGGGGGCATGTGCCAACGTCCCCGCTGATTCTCATCCCTAGTCGCCACATAGTTCATAACCTTTTCGACCTGTCGAAAGCGGAGCACCCGCGACCGATAGTGCAAATGGAGATTGAGGAGCGGCACCCTTCGCCCACCCACATCGATCTCCGCATATAGAAATCCCTTTTCGCCGACCGTGCGGGTGCCGAAGACAATGTTCTCCGATTCCACGATAGGATAGCGGGATAAAAAGGCGTTGCCGTAATTGAGATTGAGCAGGCCTCCGCGATGGTTGTTGATCCCAAAAACCGAGTGCTGAAAGCCGGTGTGCGCCTTGAGGTAGTCCAAATGGTCAAAATTTCCCGCCCACCGTGAGTGCTGGTCAATTTCCTGCAACGCCACTACGTCGGGGGCGATCTCGTCGATCAGCCGCCCGATCTTGCGCAAATTTGCCCGAAGCTTGCGGCCCAAGGTCAGCCCCTGAATCGGCGTCAGCCCCCGGCCATGAGCGATATTAAAAGTAAGTATTCGCAGGCGCTGCATCGACCCGCGAAGACTGGAATCCTCCTCGGAACGCGGCAACGGCAATCACACGGAAGAAGGGATTGACAGCGGCCAAACGGGTCGCGAAGTTCTCCAGCTCTTCACGGCGGCCATAGCTCAGTTGGTTAGAGCACTTGATTGTGATTCAAGGGGTCGCGGGTTCGAGTCCCGTTGGCCGCCCCATTTCCAAAGCCTCCTCACGTCAAGAGGCTTTTCTGTTTTCTGAGCTCGTCTCGGGAAATTCAGACCTTCCTTTTATTGATGAGCTTTCGCCCCGGCGAGCCCACTGATTTGCCAGACTCTGGATTGCCTCCCGAGCCGGAGAATCCATGCTCGGAGGGATGTCGGAATTTCTCTTCGTCCTCAAAAAGCTCCTCACCTTCTGCGTCATGCCGCTAACCGCCAGTCTTGGACTGATCCTGGGCGGACTCGTTTTACAGGTTTGTGACCGGTCCCAAAGGCTCGGGCGGATCATGATTTGGCTGGGCGCGCTGATCTTGCTTACCGCCAGTCACCGACAAGTGGGCTTCCATTTGCTCGCCCCGCTCGAAAATCAATACCCCGCAATCCCCAAATTGGCGGACGAGACTCCCCTCCCGGCTAATCTAGCGGACTGCCGCTATGTCGTCGTCTTGGGCGGCGAACACGTAGATTTGGCCCGCCTCCCGGCGACCAGCAAACTGAGCCCCTCGGCGCTCGCCCGCGTGACGGAGACTGTGCGGATCGCCCGCCTCCTGCCGGACGCCAAGATCATCACCTCAGGTCCCGCCTATCCCGGCTATCCTTCTCACGCGGCGATTCTTGCGACGGCCGCGGAATCTCTGGGAATTTCGGCCGATCGCTTTGTCCTGATCGACAACGGCCGCGATACCGAAAACGAAACTCGCGTCCTGCTTCGACTTATCGGCGATGCGCCGTTCGCGTTGGTTACCTCGGCTTGGCACATGCCACGCTCGATGGGCCTGATGCGGTCAGCCGGTCTCAATCCGGTGGCCTGCCCCACCGACTTCAAAGCCCGCCGGCACGAACATTTCGTTCTATCCGACTACACGTGGGGACTGGAAGGTCTCGAATGCAGCACGTGGGCGGTCTACGAGCGGCTCGGCTACCTCTGGGCCCGGCTCCGCGGGCTGATTAAGAGCTAATTGCCGTCAGGTTTCTTGAGCGCCGGGCGGTGGCGCACATCCTTCCCCTTCGCCAAATAGATCATTTCCTCGGCAATGTTGGTCGCATGGTCGGCGATCCGTTCGAGGGATTTGGAAATAAACATCAGTTCAATCGCCCGGCTGATCGTGCCAGGTTGTTCGATCATGAAACTGGTCAGCTCACGGTAGAGCTGCTTGTTCAGTGCATCGACCTCGGCATCCCGAAGGATGATCTCGGCTGCCTTCTGCTCGTCACCATTCAGGAAACAATCGAGCGCATCGCGCAGCATTTCCACGGCGATCGCCGCCATGCGGGGAATATCGATGTAGGGCTTGAACGGAACCTCCGCGGCTAGCCGCACGGCCCGTTTGGCGATGCCGGTGGCTTCATCACCCACTCGCTCTAAATCGTGCGAGGCCTTCATGCCGACGATGACCAAGCGCAGATCCGACGCGACGGGCGCCCGCATGTTCATGTAGCGAATCGCCTCTTCGTCGATGGTGATTTCCCATTGGTCGAGCTCGTCATCGGCCGCGATCACGCGATCGGCGAGGCCAACATCGGCCTCAACTAGGGCCTTAATCGAGTCGTTCACTTGGCGAATGGCGCTCTCCCCCATCTTGATGAGATGGGAACGGAAAGTTTCAATTTCGGAATCGTAGAATCGTTTCATGTCCGGGGTGATCGGTTTTGTTAAGCAGTGAGATCCTCAACCAAAGCGTCCGGAGACATAAGCCTCCGTCTGCGCATGTCCAGGATTCATAAAGATCGTTTGGGTGTCCGCGAATTCGATCAGCTTACCCATGTAGAAGAACGCCGTCTTGTCCGAGCATCGCGCGGCCTGTTGCATGTTGTGGGTCACGATAATGATCGTGAACTGCTCCTTCAATTCGTGAATGAGCTCCTCGACCTTCGACGTCGAGATCGGATCGAGCGCCGAACAGGGCTCGTCCATCAGGATAACATCGGGCTCCACCGCGATGGCGCGAGCGATGCACAACCGTTGCTGCTGGCCACCCGACAGACCCAGCCCAGAGGCGTGCAACCGATCCTTCACTTCGTTCCACAACGCGGCGCCCCGGAGTGACTTTTCCACCACTTCGTCGAGCCGCGACTTGCTCTTCACCCCCTGCAACCGCAGGCCGTAAGTGATGTTCTCGTAGATTGATTTTGGAAACGGATTCGACTTCTGGAAGACCATCCCCACTCGCTTACGCAGCTCGATCGCATCGACGTCGGCTCCATAGATGTCGACCCCGCGAATCTTGATCGTGCCCTGCTTGATTTGGGTGCCTTCGATCAAATCGTTCATCCGGTTGAGGCATCGCAGGAGCGTCGACTTGCCGCAGCCGGATGGGCCGATCAACGCCGTCACCTTCTTCTCCTCGATCTTCAGGTTGACGTCAAAGAGGGCCTGGTTCTCGCCGTAGAAGAAGTCGAGGTGATCGATGTCGATCAGCGTCGCGCCAGCGGGTTCGGCCACCTCGCGAGGCTGCGGACGTGGGTCGGTCGAGGGAGGGGAGTTGACGGTCGAACGGGTTGCCATGGGAATTTCGGTGGTCACCATTTGTAACGGTTACGGAGACGGTTGCGCAAAACAATCGAGGCGGTCGCAATCAGCGCCACAATCAGGAGAAAGACAAAGGCAGCGCCGTATTGCACGCGCTCGGTGAACTCGTTTTGAGGAATCTTTGAGCTCACCACGTAGATGTGGTAAGGCAGCGCCATCACTCCTTGGAAAAAGAAATCGGTCGCGTGCATTAAATCCTCCCAAGGCAGCTTGTCGCGGATCACATACGCGGCGGTAAACATGATCGGGGCGGTCTCTCCCGCCACGCGCGCAATCCCGAGAATCGACGACGTGAGGATGCCCGGCAGAGCGTAGGGCATCACGTTCTTGCGAATCGTCTGCCAGTGGGTTGCGCCCAGCGCGAGTGAGCCTTCGCGGAATCCGCGGGGCACGGCTTTGAGCGACTCCTCCGAGGCGGTGATCACCACAGGCAGCACCATGAAGGCCAGGGTGAACCAACCGGCGATCAACGACACGTTCCACCCGAAGAAGGTCACGAACAGGCCGAAGCCAAACAGACCAAACACAATCGAAGGCACCCCAGCGAGATTCAGAATCGCCAAGCGCACAAACCTGATGAACGCCCCGTCGCGAGCATACTCGCTGAGGTAGACCGCCGCGCTCACCCCGAGCACCAGAGCAATCGTCATCGAGCCGATTACGAGCAGCACCGTGCCGACAATCGCGGGCCAGATTCCCCCCGCCGAGTAGACATAGCTGGACGCAGGCACTTTGGCCGCGGCCGGATGGATTTCCTTAAATGCCCGAAACTCCCGGTCGCCCATCTCCCTCTTCTCGCCCTCAAACTCAAACACGTAGAGCGTCTCTGGAGCTTCGGTGAAGAAGGTCGTGTTGATAAAGGGAGCTTCCGTCTTAAAAATCGTCGGCGCCCCTCGATAGATGATCGTCAGGAAAACCGAGGCTCCACAGATCAGCACGACATAGGTCGCTGTCCGAAAGCACCAAAAGATCGCCTGTTCGATCCGCGTCGCCAGCGTGGTCTTTTTCGAAAAAATATGGGGGATCGTGGAAGTGCTCATGGTCAGCCAATTGCAAGGCGATACCGGTTCACAATTTTTTGCGCCACGTAGTTGATCCCGAGCGCGAGGAAGAACAGCAACATCCCCACCACGAAGAGCGCGCGGTAGTGGATACTCCCCTGCACCACTTCGCCCATCTCCTGCGCAATGATCCCGGTCATCGTGTGCACGGGCTGCGTCACCACTGCCAGGCCTGCGGTGAAATCCGGAATCGCGATGCGGTTGCCCGCGCACAGCAGCACAACCATGGTTTCACCAATCACCCGTCCGAACCCCAAGAGCACCGCCGAGATGATGCCCGACAACGACGCGGGCACGATGATCTTGATGATGGTTTGCAGTCGACTCGCCCCCAGCGCCATCGATGCCTCCTTGAACGGATTCGGCACATTGTTCAACGCGTCCTCCGCGAGCGTAAAGATCGTGGGCACAGCGATCAGGGCCAGGAGGCATCCCGCCGTGAGAATATTGAGGCGCTCACTGAACGGAAACCCGGGAATCCAGTCGGCCCACGGTTGATGCGACAAGGTGCGCAAAGCTTGCCCGAGGATCGCGATGCCAAAGAAACCGAGCACGACCGACGGGATCGCCGAAATGAATTCGATACACGGTTTAATGAATTTCCGCTCCGCCTCCGTTGCGATCTGGTTCACGTAGATCGCGGCTCCCACGCCAAACGGCACGGCTAGAACTAAGGCGACCAGCGAGACCATCAGCGAACCCACCACGAGGGGGACCACGCCATACCAATCCTGCCAGAAACTCGCGGTGAGCCACTTCCGGCCAAAGATAAACGCGCTGAAGGATTCGGAAAGCGGCACCTCGAGGTGGTAATCCCACGCTTCGAGTTGGCGTTCGGTTTCGGGGAAAGTCGCGAGATAGTCCTGCGTGAGTTTCTTGAATCGCGACACGCGATCTTCCAGCTCGGCTGTCGGCATCGCGGGCGCCAGTGCCAACGAGGCCTCGAGCTGGCGCGTAAACTCCACGTTGGCTTCCCGATAAAGAGGCAGCGTCGCGAGGATCGGCTGAAGGGCTGAGTCAAAATCGACCTCGGAGATCACGACGTTGGCCGCCTCGACGGTGCGCCCCTCGGCGAGCAACTGCTTGCGCTCCGTCTGTTTGTCCTCGGCGATGAGGAACTGCGTCTTAATCGCCGAGGCCGCGTCCGTGAGATCGGAAACTAAATCTCGCATCGGATCGATCGTGACCGCGTAGGCATCCACGAAAGCGTCAAACTCAAGCAGTGCGGCATTAGTCTCGCTCAGACTGAGGCCCTTGGTCGTGTTGAGATACTGAAACTGACGCCGGCGTAAATCGGACAGGTAGCGATTCAACGCCGTGTGATCATCGAGTTGTTGCCGCATGTAGTCGATATACTCCAACCCCGCTTGGCGGTAGATCCGGAGATTTTGCTGATTCTGCCCGAAGAAGCCAAAGCCCTCCCGGACGAGGAACACGGTAATCAATGCCAATACGATGACTGAGACCACGGCATTGCCCCCAAAAAAGGCCCGAATTGCGTCGTCAAGGCTCAGGCCAAGAAATCGCGTCTGGGACTTCTTGATCTTGAACGTGGGCACAGGGGCCGGCGACTGGGGGTCCATGGATTTTACGTCGGTCGAGCGAATGTTAGAGGGAAGACAAAAGCCCGCTGACGTGGCGTCAAGCGGGCTCATGTTACAAGCAAGTGACCTTTTAACGGATCGCGACGAACCCCACCCTCTCGACGATCTTCTGCCCTTCGTCGCCCAAGGTGAACTCGACGAACTTCGCCGCTTCACCCTCGGGCTCGCCGTTGGTGTAGTAGAAGGTCGGCCGCGCATAAGGATAAGACTTCGCTAAGACGGACTCCTTGTTGGGACGGCTGCCATCAATCGTCAGAGCCTTGATGCCGGGGGCGGCGAGGTAGGCGAGACCGACGTAGCCAATGCCGTGGGGATTCTTAGCAACCTCGGCCGCAATTTGCTCATTACCCGCCATCTTTTGGGAGGACCCGGCGTAATCGCGCTTCTTCATCGCGAGTGCCTTGAAGTCGGAGTAAGTGCCCGACGAGGTGTTGCGGGTGTAGATCGAAATCGTGCCCGGGGCACCGCCGACGGCGGACCAGTCGGTGATGTCACCCGTGAAGATCTGCTCCACTTGGCGTTTAGAGAGACCCGAGATCGGGCTATTGGCATTCACGATCACCCCGATGCCGTCGTAGCAGACGATCGTCGGTTTCATCGAGATGCCCTTGGCCTGAGCGGCGGATATCTCCGTCGGTTTAGCACGGCGCGAAGCCATGCCGATATCAGCGGTGCCATCGGTGATCGCGGCAATGCCGGTCGTCGAACCTTCGGCGGCGATTTCAAAGCTCACGTTGGGATACGCGGCCTTATATTCTTCCGCGAGCATCGGCACGAGCTTGGCCCCGAGAGTATCGGAACCCTTGATCACGAGCTTCTGCGCTTGGAGGGACGTCACGGCCAGAGCGGCGACGGCGAGGATGAGTAATTTTTTCATAGTTAGTGGAGGGAGGGATTGCGTTGAAGGGCTTCGCTTAGAAATCGATCTGCATCTGCGAGCGGACACCGGAGCCATTCTCGGTCGCACCGTTGCTAAGTTTACTATCAGTGTAGCCAACTTGGAATTTCACGCCGTTCTCAACGAGGGCGTAGGTCAACCCGAGATAGATCTCCTCGAGTTTCTGACCGGTCTTGGCGGCGGGCGAGGAGCGAACGCCGTCGGAGATCTTCACGCCCCGGCCATCGGCATCGACGCTGCCGAAGCGGGCGACGACCTCGAGCTTGTCGGTGAGATTATAGGAAGGTTGGATCCAGAATCCGCTCGGACTGGCATCCTTGCCCACTCCGGCACCACTGTCGACCGAAGCGGAGAGGTATTCGCCGGCGAGGTTAAACTTGCCGAGCGTCAGGTCGCCGTAGACCGAGAAGAGCGACAGGTCGTAGCCGGCACCGATCGAAGTGTTTTTCGGCCCACCTTGGTCAGGGAGGAGCCCGACGGCCGCGCCAACCTTCATCTTACCACTAGGGAACAGGTGGGAGTAACCCGCATCAGCCCAGAGAGCGACCGTGTTGTAGCTGGAGTTACCACTACTCTTGGAGCCATCGGGTGATCCGTCGCCCGTGGTGTCGGTCCGCTGAGGATTGGTCGCAGCCGCGCCGAAGAAGAAGCCGGAGGTCTTGCCTTTGCGGGCATTGGCATCGCCACCGTCAAGGTAGGCGCCGATGCGGTAACTGGCCGCGCCCAAGCGACGACCATTGTTCGGCTCGACAAAGAAGCGGGTGACCGGCGAGCGCTCGATCGATTTGAGGCTACCGCTCGACGTGGTCTCTTCGAAACCGAGGTTCACTTTGCGCAAGCCCATATCGACCGCCACCGGAGTGGCCCCGAGATAACCGCTCCACTCGACAAAAGCCTTGTCGAAGCTGCTGCCGGAGAAATCGTAGTTCAGCACGCCCTTCCAGTCAGCGCCCACTCCGGTCGTGACGCCGAAGTAAACTCGGCGCAGAAAAAACTGGCTCGTCGCCGCCGTGTTTTGGTCGGTCGAAAGCCCGGCATACTGAATCTGCATGCGACCGCTGATCGCGATTGAGTTGGTCGCCTTCCCCCCGGAGACGGAGGAAATTACAAATTCTTGTGAGTCGCGCGCCAGATCGGCCCGCACGTCTTCGGCTTCTTGATCGGTGAGGATACCTTTGCGGATCAGCACATCGAGCAAGGCGCCACTGTCGCCGGCGAAGAGCGAGCTGGTCGCCAGCACGGCGCCAGCGAGAAGAGCGATCCATTGAGATTTAATTGGGAACATGAGGTCGTTGATTTGGTGTTAATGTGTTCTGTGAACATCACCGTTTTACCCCCCCCATGTTACGGATCAGTGTCGCCGGTGTCACAAACCCGCAAAACCGCAAATTTCGTGAATTTCGGTTCACTAGCACCGCCGTCGCCAACCCGATTCACAGCTTCGCCCACCTCGAAACAATCTCCGCCGACAATCAGCCCAACCCATTTTAAGACGGTCGTTTACGCTGCTCGACGATCGCGAGCATCAGGTCATTTTTCGACAAGCTTCCGAGCAGTCGACCCTCCGCATCGACCACGGGGAGGCGCTGCACTTCGTTGCCCAAAAACTTGCCCAACGCGTCACTCAAGCGCTGATCCGGCGCCACTCGGGGGAAATCTTCCCGCACGATGTCACCAGCGAGCACCAATTCAGCCAAGCTCGGCTCGCCCAAATATGGCTTGATATCGTGCAACGACACCGCCCCGAGAAAGCGCCCGTCCGCGTTGACCACATAGACATTGTTGATCCGCACTCCGAGAAAGAGACGGGCGATCTCCGCAAATCGCGCCGTCGGCAGGACCGTCGGAGGATCGGCTTTCACCAGATCGCCAACCATCCCGGTTTCAAGCACGGTCGGTGGTTCCTCGGCCTCTTTCTTTTTCAGCGCATCGCCGTAGAGGGAGTGGGAGTCGATTCCCCGCGCCGTGAAATACGCGACGACACTACAAAGCATCAGCGGCAGGATGACATCGTAGCTGAGGGTCATCTCAAACACCATGATCACCGCCATCAACGGAGCCCGGCTGGAAGCCGAGAGAAACGCTCCCATACCGACGAGAGCAAACGCCTGCGGATCCATCGCCGCCTGCGGCCAGATGAGGTGAACCCCCGTGCCAAAGAGATACCCGCCCGACGCTCCCATGAAGAGCGTCGGAGTAAACACGCCGCCTTGCGCGCCCGACCCCACCGACGAGGCGGTCGCGAGCCATTTGCAACACATGATCCCGATCAGCGCGACCCAGACGATGCGGCCATTAAGAATGTCGACAACCACCGCGTAACCGTTGCCCGCGACTTCCGGCACATTGATCGCAATCGCGCCCACCAGCAATCCGCCTAGCGTCAACCGCCAGATTAACGGCAGCTTCGTTTCCATGAACAACGCTTCCGCCTTGCGCAGCGACTTCAGGAACAGCGGCGACACCGTGCCGGCGATCAACCCGAGAATCAGATACGGCCCCATCTCCCACGGCGAGCCCATCGTAAACTTCGGCACTTCATACAGCGTCGTCGCATTATCCAGCACCTGCATCGTGAGCGCCGCCGTCACCGACGCCGCCACCAGGGCGCCGAGACTCTCCATCGCAATCGTGCCTAAAATGATCTCGGCCACAAAAAACGATCCCCCAATCGGTGCATGATAGGCTGAGGCGATGCCCGCCGCCGCGCCGCACGCCACCAATAATCGCAACTGCTGGCGGGAAAATTTCCGCCAGCGACCCAAGAGTGACGCCAGCAGCGCCGCCAATTGCACCATCGGACCTTCCCGGCCAATCGATCCGCCTGAGCCAATGGTAAACAGCGCCGCCACACTCTTCACCAGGCTCGTTCGCAGGGGCAAATGGCCATCACCGATCACGATCGCCTCCATGTAATCGGTCGAACTCTTGCCCGGAATCAAACGATTGCCCATCATCAGCACGAGCCCCGCCAGCAAACCACCGAGCGCGGGCACCGCCAATCTTCCCCACCAGGGCAGCAGGCGCATCGACTCGATCACGCCCTCGCTCGAGTTGGTCATCACTTGGTGGACGCCTTCGGCACAGGCCGCGAAGAGCAAAGATGCAAGCGCCCCGAGAAATCCCGCCAACGAGGCCCATGCCAGCGTAAGTTGCCACTCGGTCGGTTGCAGGCGCTCAGCGAGCCAGACCCGCCACCGCAACATCCGCAGGAGGCGCTCCATGATCTGTCTCGCCGGATCCGTGACGCCCTTCATCGGCAATCTCCTCGCATCCGCCGATCCGCGGTCTCCTCTCGCCCAGACATTCGCGATCGCACGATCCTGAGTGGGTCGTTCAATAAATTGCAGGAAACCGAGGATTTCACTGCCGGCTATTCGTCACCATGTGTCTCTAACACGGCAATCATGAAAAAAGAAAATCCGGTGCCTACGGTTCGCTGGCCGGATCTAATCCCGGTCCCTCGCGGTGGGAAGATCCGTTGAGCGATCAGTTTCCGGAGTCGTGATCCAATTCGGACTGCTCGGTCAACTGCACCAGACTTTGCAGCGACGAGAAATGCTGACTCAGGTCGAAGTCCCCGCCCAAACCGCCGATGAGCTTGTCAAAGAGGTCCTTCTTGTCGGCCTTCAATTCTTGGATGCGCTCCTCGATCGTGCCCGCCGTCACCATGCGGTAGACGAAGACGGTGTTGGTCTGCCCGATGCGGTGCACGCGATCGACCGCCTGCGCCTCCACTGCGGGATTCCACCACGGGTCGAGGAGGAAAACATAGTCGGCCGCATGCAGCGTGATCCCCGTGCCCGCCGCCTTCAACGACACCAACATCGCCGCCGCCCCATCCGCATTTTGAAAATCGTGCACCGGCTTCTGTCGATCGAGCGTCATGCCCGTCAGCTCGAAACGCTGCAGATTGGGGAAATTCTCCTCCAACGCCGCCTTCACGCGATTGAGCAGCATCACAAACTGCGAGAAGATCACGACCTTGTGTCCGCTCTCAATCACCTCGGCCAATTTCTCGATCAACAACATGATCTTGCCCGAATCCTGCAGCGGCGATTTACGCCACGGCAACATGTCCGGATCGCAGCAGGTCTGCCGCAACCGCGTGAGCAGAGCAAGAAAACCGAATGATTTTTCGCGAATTGCCGTCCCGATGTCATCGCCCAATCGCTCGAGGCCTTCCGAGCACGTGCGGGCGTATTCGGCGCGCTGCACGTCGGTCATCGGGCAGAGCAGATCCATCTCTACCTTCGGCGGCAGCTCCTGGGCAACCTCCCGCTTGGTGCGGCGAAGGATGAACGGCGCCAACTGCGCGCGCAGGCGCACCCGGGTCGCCTGACAATCGGTGTTCAGCGCCGACTCGAACGCCGAGCGCGAGCCGAGTAAGCCCGGGAGCAGGAAACGGAAGATACTCCAAAGATCGAGCTGCCGATTCTCCAGCGGAGTGCCGGTCAGCACAAGGCGATGGCGCGCCCGCACGGCAAAACAGGTCTGCGTCACTTTGGCGTCGGGATTCTTGATAAACTGGCCTTCATCGAGCACTGCATACCCAAACTCGCACTCCGGCAGCAGCTCCCGGTGTTTGCGCAACTGCGTGTAACTGGCCAACCAAATGATGTTCTCCTTGTTCGTCGAAAAATCGATCCCAGCCTTAATCACGCCGACTTTCAATTCGGGGAAGAATCGTTCGATCTCTTGCTCCCACACCGGCACCACGCTGGCCGGACACACGACCAAGCTCGGCCGGTCGGTCACCGGACGCGTCGCCAAGAGTGTGATCACCTGCAGCGTCTTGCCCAGACCCATCTCATCGGCCAGCAACCCATGGCAGCCCACTTCGCCGAGGTGCGCGAGCCACTCCACGCCGCGCCGCTGATAGGGACGCAGCAACTCTGGGAGGGGTGGCGGAGCCTTCGGCGGGGCCAGCACCCTCTGACGCCATTCCTCGACTTCTGGCGTCAGGGTTAGTTTGAGCCGCGCATCGTTAAATAACGAAAAGACCAGATAGGGCGAAAGAGCCCGGTCTCCGTGCGTTTCCGTGATGTTCTTCTGCCAAGATTGATAGGTCTCCCAACGGTCCTCCGCCAACGACACAATGCCGATGTTCGGCAGAATCACCGACTGCCCGTTGTGCTTGAGCAGGGTCTTGATCTCGGCACTCGTCAGCATCCGTTCGCCCGAGCGGAAGATCCATCGCAGGTTCAATCCAGTTCCCGGACCACGGCCGCCACCACCACGGCCAACTATCGATTCTGCCACCGCCTCGATATTGATCGTGCGGGGGCCCTTCAGCAGATTCTCCGATTTCTCGTCGAGCTCGATCGTGAACATCCGGCGCCACGCCGGCAGGGTAACTTTGAGAAAGTTGGGGATCTCCACCAGCGACTTCATCAGGTAGACACCCGTCACTTGGTTGTAGTGAAAATGCGCTTTGCGGGCATACGAGGCCAAGCCGATCAGCTTTGCCCGCTCGCTCGAGCTCACGTGACCATTCCCCCCGGCATGGGCCGCCGCGCCAAGTGCCGGATGCTTCGTCTTGCCGTCATCGGCCAACCAGCACGCCTGATACGTGAGCCCCGCTGTCTTTGTCTTGAAGGCCAGCACCAGCTTGCGGCGCGAGGTGCTTTTAGGCTGGGTGCTGCCGACGCTCTCCCGACGGGTAGCCGACGCGTGACCATTCTTTCCATTCAAAGCCGCGGCGTCATCGTCGGCCGACTCTGCCCCCCCTTGATCGTGAATGTCTTCCGACATCGGCGGAATCTCGTCGGCCACCAGTTCTTCGATTTCATGCAGTCCCGCCACGGCCAAGGCCCGCGCGATCTCAACATCCGTCGTCGATGAGCGAACCGAAATCCCGGTCTTATCTCCCCATTCAATCACGGCATATTCATCCCGTTTCTCAATCCGCCGATGAATGATCGCGTCTTTGTCGGTTAACTCGAGTTCGCGCACCTCCCCTTCCCGATAGAGTTTCCGGCCAGATTCTAACTGGCTCTCGCTAAAGGCATCTGACCAATCGTTTTCGAGTCTTCCGAACCAGAATTCGAGTGATTGTGGGGTATATACACGCTTGGGGCCGTGTGATTGCATCCGGTGAAAAGAGATCAACTTAGAAACCGCCTCGATCGGTGCAATCACTATCTTCGTCGGTTTTCCACGTTTACCAATTTGTCAAAATCGTCACTTGGCCGACACCGCTTCGCCACGGTGGCAGCCCATGCTAGGGTTGCACTCATCAACACCTTGCCGACGTGAAACTGGCTATTGTCTCCGAAACATTCCCTCCTGAAGTCAATGGGGTCGCCATGACCTTTGGGGTCATCGCCACCGAGCTTGGACGTCGCGGCCATCAGGTCGACGTCTACCGCCCCCGCTGCGACGACCCTCCCCCAGCCGCTGAAAATCCCGCCTACCGAGAGATCAGCCTGCCCGGAATTCGCATCCCGGGTTACCCGCTGCTGCGGCTAGGATTGCCCGCTCGCGGCAAACTAATGCGGGTGTGGCAGGCGCAGCGTCCCGACCTCGTGCACGTCGTCACCGAGGGGCCACTTGGGGCCACCGCGATCAGCGCCGCGCGGGCGCTGCGCATCCCCGTCACCTCGAGTTTCCACACGAACTTCCACGCTTACACGCGCGATTACGGCTTCGCCCCGCTCCACCGACTGGTGCTCGGGTGGTTGCGGCGAGTGCACAACCGCACCGCCTGCACGTTTGCCCCGACCGACGAGCTTTGTGAAGAACTCAAGCAGGATGGCTTCAGTAATCTCGCCCTGCTCTCCCGCGGCATTGACACCGAGTGCTTTCCCCCCGATCGCCGTTCCGAAGCGCTGCGGGCAACATGGGGCGCGGCCCCCGGCGACCCGGTCGTCCTCCACGTCGGCCGGATGGCTCCGGAGAAAAACTATGGGTTACTCTTCCGCATCTTCGACGCGATGCGCGCTGCCAACCCCCGCCTGCGCTTCGTGCTCGCCGGCGACGGACCCATGCGAGAATCGTTGATCGCCCAGCACCCCGAGTGCACCTTCGCTGGGTTCTTCTCCCGCGAGGAAATTGGCCGCTACTATGCCTCGGCGGATGTTTACGTGCACGCTAGCCTTACCGAGACGTTTGGCAACGTTCTCACCGAAACGATGGCGAGCGGACTGGCCGTGGCGGGGTTTAACTACGCCGCCGGCCGGCAGTTCATTCGCCATCGGGAGAACGGCCTCCTCGCGCCGTGCAACCAACCGGAGGCGCTCCAACGCGCCGCGGTTGAACTCGTCACCGACGACTCGCTTCGCAACCGGTTGCGGCTTGCTGCTCGTCAGGGCTTCGCCTCCCAGGCGTGGCCGCAGGTGATTGAAAAGTTCGAAGCCGATCTCGCCGCCATCGCGCATCGCGCGTCCTCCCGATGAGCCACTCCAAGTGATCAGGGCGCTGCGCCTCGCCTTTGCTCAGCACGGCACCGTTTGGCGGGAATGGCGCCGCTCCCTCGATCAACTCTCTCGCCCCACCGCGGCCGCCGACATCGCCCGCACCATCCTTCCCCTCCACGCAGCGTCAACCGCCGAGGCCCTGCCTCCCGCCACTCTGGCGGCGCTCTTCACTCGCCATGGATAAGAAACACCTCCACGTCCGCACGGTTATCATCTCCGATGTCCACCTCGGCACACCGGCTTGCAAGATCGAGGAAGTAAACCACTTCCTCCGCTCGGTGCGGTGCGATAAACTCATCCTCAACGGCGACATCATCGACGGCTGGCAACTCCGCCGCGCCGGTCAATGGACCAAAGCCCACACACGCTTTGTCCGCATCATTCTCAAGAAACTGGAGAAGCGGGACACCCAGGTTGTCTACCTGCGCGGCAACCACGATGATGTGCTTTCTGCGTTTCTCCCGCTAGACTTCGAAGGGCTCTCCGTGGTCGAAGACCATATCCATGAAGGACCGCGCGGACGCTACCTCGTGCTCCACGGCGATGTCTTCGACACCGTGACCAAGAATTTTGTGTTTCTCGCCCATCTTGGTGAATGGGGATACCGAGCCTTGCTGAGCCTCAACCGCATCTACAACGCGTGGCGCTCCTGGCGCGGGTTGGAATACTGGTCGCTCAGCAAGGCGATCAAAGCTCGTGTCAAGGAGGCGGTGAATCATGTGTCGAATTTCGAAGATCACCTCGCCCGACTCGCCCATCAACGGGGCTGCATCGGCGTGATGTGCGGGCACATCCACACCCCCGCCGATAAGATGCTGGGCGACCTGCACTACCTCAACTCCGGCGATTGGGTGGAATCCCTAACCTCGGTGATCGAACACCCCGACGGACGCTACGAACTCGTCGAGTTCGCTCAATTTGTGAAATCATTTCCCATGTCGACCGCCGAAGTGAACCACGAATTCGCTCCCCTCATCAAGTTGGGTTGAACCAATGAGGGGGTCCGCGCTGCCGCCACCCGGCCGTCCCGGCCAAGCCAAGGCCATTTACGGACAGGTCACGCAGGCGATGGAGACCGAGGCAGAGACTTTCGTCGCTCGCAACTCCACCATCGTATCAACCTATCTCGACGACCACGGTGCAGAGGCCGAGGACTCCTCAACCGATGAGCGCACGTAGATGTCGGTGCAGTTCGCCGAAAAACCCACGAGGGTCGCCCCCCAGATCGGCCGGCTCCTTGCCCCCATGCACCGCCACGATCTAGCCCGCATATTTCACATTCAGAGGGGTGAAACATGCTCCCGACAGTTAGCATCTGCTGCGCAAAGGTCCCCCACAATTTGGTCCGCTCTTTCAAGACGGCAGCGACTTCGCTGCGAGAAATTCGTGGCACTCGCTCCGCAGTGGGGTGATCGCTACGCCAACTCCGAAACGGGCGCCTTCCGGCCGCGCACCTGATCGTTTGGTCCATCGCGTTTCCTCCGATGCCATGGCCGACGGCAACCTCATCGACGATCACGATCAGACCTACGATCTGCCAGCCGATCCCGAGTGTCGGCAGAATCTACGACGAGCCGCCGGCACGCCTGTCTGGCGCCGCCTCACGGCCCTCATCCAGGCCCATCAGGTGCCCACTGAGCACTACGAGCGGCTCGGGTTGGCTTGATCGGGCTCCATCGCCCCGGCAATCGCGACCATCGTGCGCTCGACCGCGCCGACATTCTTCTGGTGCCATTTCAGGCCCGCTGCGCCGAGCGCTGCTCGCCGGCTTGGATCGCGGAGCAAAGCGAGCGCTTGCTCCGCGAGCTCAGTTCCATCGGCCACTACCTGAGCCGCTCCTTGCTCTGCCAGCTCGCGCGCGATCAAACGAAAATTACCCATCCCTGGACCAAATAGAATCGGTCGGCCCAACAGCGCCGATTCTACCGGGGTCTGCCCTTCGGTATGCGGCGGCAGGCTCTTGCCTACGAACACCACGTCCGCCAGTTGCAGCAACGCCCGCATTTCGCCCGTGGTGTCCGCCACGGCAACATCCACCACCGTCAGCGCATCGCCGCGCGAGCGAAAGTGAAAACTAAACTCACTAGCCCGCAGCAAGGCACCGATCTCGCTTCGCCGCTCCGCATGGCGGGGCACGATAAGCAATGATCCGTCCAGACCGGCAGTCCGGATCGTCCGCACCGCCTCCACCAGCGCCGCCTCCTCGCCGCCCCACGTCGACGCGCCCATCAACACCAGTCGATCGGCCGGCAATCCGAGCTCGCGGCGCCATTGAGCCTTCGCCGCGTCACTGAGTGCAGGGATCGTCACGTCGAGTTTGATACTGCCTGTGACCGTGATCGACTCGGCCGCAAATCCGAGCTCGCGAAACCTCTCAGCATCGTGCTCCGAAATCGCGAGCACATGGGTGATGCCGCCGAGCAGCGGCCGCACCATCCACCGCACTCGCCGCATCCGGCGGAAACTGCGGTCAGACATTCGGGCATTCACGCTGACCACCGGCACGCCGCGCTTCTTCGCTTGGTGAATGTGCTCGGGCCAGCGCTCACCCTCCGTCAGCACCACTAAGTCCGGTCGCACTTGCCCCCAGGCCATTTGGCTGAACCACCACCAATCCAGCGGAAAATAGCCGATCCCGATCGTCAGGCCCGCATACTGATCAAGCGCCACACGATAACCCGTGCTCGTGGTCGTGGTGAGATAAACCTCCCTGTTCCCCTCCCGCTTCCAGCACTCTAAAATCGGTCCGATCGCCAACATTTCGCCCACACTCACCGCTTGCAGCCAGATCCGTTTGCACCCGACGGCCTTGGGCGGCAAAGCGCCGACCCGACCCAATCGTTGGCCAAAATTGGTGCGGTAACCCCCGCGCCGCCACATCCGCCGCACATAAAACGGCAAGCTCAACAGCAGGGCGGGCAAAAAGAAAATTCGATAAAGCCAAAGCATGGGTAACGCGCACTAGTCCGAAATGCCCAAACGAAAAAATCCGAGCCTTTTTCCTTTTGGGACCGTCAAGCTAGGCACAATTTAATCTGATGATGCGACGCTATTTTCGAATTCCCCTGTTCCTCACTGCGCTTTGCGTGCTCGCGACGGCGCTCTATGCCGACCGCACGTTCCCGCAAGCCACGAGCGACCTCCCTGCCGATCAGTCGGTCCGCTTCGGCGTCCTGCCCAATGGCATGCACTATGTGATCATGCAGAACTCGGAGCCCCAGGGCCGAGTCGCCGTCCGGCTCATGATCGAAGCGGGTGCATTTATGGAGGAGGAGAATCAGCGCGGCGTCGCCCACTTCCTCGAGCACATGGCCTTCAACGGCACGAAACATTATCCGCCCGGCACCTTGATCAAGTTCTTTCAACGGATGGGCATGAACTTCGGCGGCGACACCAACGCCTACACGTCGTTTGACCACACCGTCTACATGCTCGACCTGCCGGATACGAAGGAAGAAACCCTCGCAGAAGGATTTCAAGTCTTCGCCGACTACGCCGACGGCATGCTCCTGCAGGAAAAGGAAATCGAGGCCGAGCGCGGAATCATCCTCAGTGAAAAGCGCACGCGCGACAACGTCGGCTTCCGCACCTTCGTCGCCGAGGCCGAGGTCGTCTACGCCGGCACGCGCATCCCCACCCGCCTGCCGATTGGCTTAGAAACCATCATCAAAGGAGCCCCCGCCGAGCGCTTCGTCCATTTTTACGACATCTGGTATCGGCCCGACTTGATGACGGTGATCGTCGTCGGCGACGCCGATCCTGATTTGATTCAAACAAAGCTCGTCGCGGCGATGGGCCCTCTCGTCGACCGTGCGCCCGCGGTGCCGTCTCCCGAACTTGGTCAGGTGTCACCGTTCAAGGGCACGCGCGTCAACTACCACCCCGAAGCGGAAGCGGCCGCGACGTCGGTGTCGATTCAAGCAGTGTCCCCGTATCAGATTGAACCCGACACAGCCGCCAATCGTCTCAAATACCTCCCGCGCTCGATGGCCATCTCGATGCTCAACCGGCGCCTCTCGATTCTCGCCAAGGAAGAGAACGCGGGTTTCACCAGCGCCCGCGCTTCCGCCAACGAGAGCTTCAATCTCATCCGCGAGATATCGATTGAAGTGTCCGCCAAACCCGACCAATGGCAGAATGCCCTGCGCGTCGCCGACCACGAGCTGCGCCGCGCCCTCGAGCACGGATTCCAAGCCGCCGAGCTCAAGGAGACCGTCGCCAACTACCTCAACGGACTCGAGCAAGCCGTCAAAACCGCCTCGACCCGCCGCTCATCCGGCCTCGCGTCCCAGATCATCGGAAGCCTGATGGGGCGCCACGTCTTCACGACCCCCGCCACCAACCTCGCCCTCTTCGCACCCGCGCTCGCCCAGATGACCCCGGAAGACTGTCTCGCCGCTTTGCGGGAAGCTTGGGGCGACCACGGCCGCTACGTCCTCGTTAATGGCAACGTCGTCATCCCCGGAGACACCAAG
>Ga0335398_10001380_pt1 | contig 41855 bp, 32 predicted proteins | sample BON03_FD_205742 | JGI IMG/M metagenome (GOLD analysis project Ga0335398, IMG submission 205742) | Freshwater microbial communities from Lake Bonney liftoff mats and glacier meltwater in Antarctica - BON-03 (spades assembly) (version 2) | ecosystem: Environmental > Aquatic > Freshwater > Ice >... | reverse complement strand
ATGTTTGCAAACACTTATAGGCTCCTTTTTAAGTTTGATCACAAAAAAAGAAGCCTATACTTTTTTAGAAAGAACGTCTAGATCGAATCTTTCATTCGATTTCAATTAATTTGAGGAAGTCCTGTATCTTACTTGAAAAGAATAAAGACAATTCAAGTTTTACAGAATGGACAACAATGTTTATAGGGACTGATATTTTTAATTTATTACCAGCAAAAACTGTTAAATATATAAATAATGTATCGGCATTTACAAAAATAAAAACTTTGAAGACTAAATTAAAATTAAAATAAAAAAGTATAGAGAGTGTCCTTCAACATTCCCTATACTTTTTTATTTTAAAAAATTTTGCTCGAAAGAAGTCCTATGAAGAAAATAATATTAATACTCTTCTTGATGCATCAAATAACTTACAGCATGGACTATACTGATGTTGCAAGAACTGAATATGATGCTAAAGCTAAAGAAACAATAACTACTTATGGAAATGGTAAAACTTCTATTAAGCATCCAGTCGAAGTCGTAGCACCATCAGCAGAAATTAAAGCAAAATTTTCTCTGTTTAAAAAGTTACCAGATGTTCTTAAGTTAGAAATTGCTCAATATGCTGGAATTAATCCACAAGCTCAGTTAGAACAAGCTGCTCATTATTATTTAACTAACCAGGCACAATTTGCATGCGAACTTGGAGCAGACGTTAACGAAACAACTTCAGGAGAACCTGGTTCGGTTTTAATGAAACTTTTTCATCGTGCACATGTTGGGGATGATCTTAACAAAAAAAAACCTTAGACTATCTGATGACTCGTTTTCCACGATTAAACCAACAAGACTTCTGCGGTTATACGCTTGTACATTGTGCAATCAGTAAATATGACATGATGATACTCAATGCATGTCTGAAAAAAAATGATATTAATCTAAATCTTACAACTAAATACGGCCAAACTCCCTTAGATATTGCTCGTCAATTAGCACAAAGTCATGGTCAAGATTATAAAATGCGCCGAAAACATTATGAAGTATCAGCCATTTTACAGGAAGCTGGAGTAATTAGTAGTGCAGAACTTGAAGTTATGCCAAGCAATAAAGTAATGCATAAGCAATATTTAGCTTATTTAGATAAGAGATAAGTCTTTCATTTTAGAGTTCTTTATTATTGAGTAAAACTGCAACAATTGCAGTTTTACTCAATATATTGTAGACTAAGAGAAATAAAATAAATCTTTACAGTTGAGTTTATGAATAAAATTAAAAATTCTTTTGATGTTATTATTGTCGGCGGCGGTCACGCCGGTATAGAAGCTGCTTATGCGGCTGCAAAAATGGGATCAAAAACAGCTCTTATGACACTTGATGCAAACAAAATTGGAGTTACTCCATGCAATCCCTCAATTGGTGGGGTTGGAAAAGGACACATTGTTTTTGAAATCAGCGCTCTTGATGGTCTCATGCCAAAAATCTGTAGCAAAACTTATCTACAAGCTCGTATGCTGAACACAAAAAAAGGCCCTGCGGTTCAAGGCTTGCGGTTGCAAATAGATAAAGATGCCTATGCTAAGCTTGCAGGTGATTTCATGCGAAACACTCCAAATTTGACCATTGTTCAGGCCATGGTTGACGAGATCATTGTAGAAAATTCACAGGTTCGTGGTATTAAAACTGCGGATGGTACAATTTACACAGCTGGTCAAGTTGTGCTAACAACCGGAACATTTTTAAATGGACTTATTCACATGGGTGATGTTAGCTTTCCTGCTGGTCGAAGTGGTGAAAAAGCTGCAACTAAATTATCAAACTTTTTAACAAAACTTAATTTGCGTATGGGACGGCTCAAAACCGGAACTCCTCCTCGCCTTGACTCATCAACTGTTGATTTTACAAAATTAGAACGTCAAGAAACCGAGCCTTTAACGCATTTATTCGAATTTGATGAAATGAATGTTGCAAGTAGTCATGATTGTTTCATTGCACACACAAATGAAAAAGGTCACAAAATTATTTCTGACAATTTACATAAATCTGCAATGTATAGCGGTAACATTAAAGGTATTGGGCCTCGTTACTGTCCATCAATCGAAGATAAAGTTGCACGATTTGCTGATAAAAAATCACACCATGTTTTTGTTGAGCCAGAAACTGCTGCCTGTCTTGAGGTTTACCCAAGTGGTATTTCTACATCATTACCAGAATCAGTACAAAAAGAATTTATTAATTCAATTGTTGGATTTGAAAAAGCTGTTATTACGAAACCTGGATATGCAATTGAATATGATTTTGTTCATCCCGAACAACTCAAGCATTCATTAGAAGTAAAAGATATTTCTGGTCTTTTTTTAGCCGGTCAAATCAATGGCACAACAGGTTACGAAGAAGCTGCCGGTCAAGGTGTTGTTGCAGGAATCAATGCTCACCAAAAATTTACGGGGAAAGATCCTTTCATTCTTGATCGTAACGAAAGTTACATCGGCGTTATGATTGATGATCTTGTAACCATGGGTGTAGATGAACCCTATCGAATGTTTACATCACGAGCAGAACGACGACTGATGTTACGACAAGATAACGCCTTCCTTAGATTGACTGAAAAAGGTTATGCTTTAGGTTGTGTATCTCAAGAATTATATAACAAATTCTTATCTGAAAAAAAAGATTTAGATGCCGCTATCACCGACCTTGATAGCCGTTATAACAACGCTCAACTTGTAAAAGCAGCTGAAATAGATATACCGGTAAAAGAGATCATAGAAAACCTTCTTGGATACAAGGTATCATCTCGTAACGCTCTCTCTCTCTTTGCTCATATCAAATATCGTGAATACATCAAACGTGAACAAAAAGAAATTAATAAGGTTCAGATGCATCGCGAAATAAATTTACCAAGCATTGATATAATGATGCAAGTTTCTGGATTATCAACCGAAATTAAAGAAAAAATCAAACGGCATAATCCATCAACCGTGGCAAAGGCTATGTTAATCCCTGGAATAACACCTGCTGCAATATCATTATTGGTTTTGGTTTCTCGTAAGCCAGAGTTAGCAAAATAAGCCCTTTTTAAAGGCTCTTGTATTTAAACAATGGCAACACTTATATTGAATAGATATAAAAAATAAAAGTTAATCCCACGCAAGATTATAATCTTTGTGGAACATGTAAAATTATTACTACGATACTTATTTATGATTCATTTAAAAAATCTCGGCCTTAAATATGGTGATCAAACTGTTTTCTCTGACTTAACCATGATGATCCAAGATCAAGATCGCATTGCGCTTGTTGGTCGAAATGGTTCTGGCAAATCTACTCTTTTAAAAATTATTGCTGGGCAACAAAGTATTGATGCTGGGCAAGTTGTTATCACAAAAGGCATGAGAGTTGCTTACATGCCACAAGAAATGCTTATTCATTCATCAAAAACCGTTGAAGAAGAGGCGCTTTCAACTTTTGGTCGACTTTATGATGATATGAAACTCGCAAAAGAACTTGAAGATAAAATTCATTCAAGCTCAACACCAGCAGCACAAGATGTTGAAAAATATGCAGTCCTACAGCACGAAATTGCTGAAATGGATCCCGAAGCAAAAATTCTTAAAGTAAACAAATTGTTAACTGGTTTGAAATTTAATGAAGCTCATAGAAAAACTCAAGTTGATCAACTAAGTGTTGGTTGGAGAATGCGTCTTGTTCTTGCAAAACTACTATTACAAGAAGCTGATTTCTACCTGTTTGATGAACCTACAAATCACCTTGATCTTTCAACAAAAGAATGGTTTTTAGATTTCTTGAAATACGAAACAACTTTTGGTTTTTTACTTGTTTGTCACGATCGCTATTTCTTAGATAATTTATGTAATAAAACTTTAGCAATTCTTCCGGGTGGTAAAAGTAAAGTTTATGCTGGTAACTATAGCTATTACAAAAAAAATGAAGCTGAAGAAACAATCATGCTCGAAAAAGCATATGAAGCTCAACAACGAGATATAAAACAACGTAAAGAAACTATCGATCGTTTTAAAGCTACTGCTTCAAAAGCTAAAATGGCTCAAAGTATGGTAAAGCAACTTGAAAAAATTGAAATCATACAACTTAATCAAGCTGCAAAAAAAGTAAACTTTTCACTTGCACCGGTAGAACGTGCTGGCCAAACTGTGTTAACTGTCAAAAATGTGTCACATTCATTCAACCGTCAACTTTTCAAAGACGTAAATTTTGTTATTAATCGTGGTGAAAAAGTTGCACTTATTGCTCCCAATGGAACTGGTAAGTCAACGCTTTTCAACTTGATTACATCGAAGCTTGCATTGCAAAATGGTTCGATTGAACAAGGACATAATGTTACTTCAACACTTTTTGACCAAGATCAAGAAAAAGTTTTAAATCCAACAGCTACAATTTTACAAGAAGTTGAAGGAAACTGTAAAGCTTCTCAACAAACAATTCGTACCTTTCTTGGATCATTCCTTTTCCCTAAGGGTGATGTTATGAAAAAAACTGCTGTATTAAGTGGTGGAGAGCGTAACCGTGTTGCCATGGTTAAAGTTATGTTAAGTAATGCAAACTTCTTAATGCTTGATGAACCTACCAATCACTTGGATATTGAATCAAAAGAAACAGTACTAAATGCATTGAAGCAGTATGATGGTACTATGTTATTCGTATCTCACGATCAGGATTTTGTTAACAATCTTGCAACAAGAATTATTGAATTAACAGAAACAGGTATTTCTAGTTATGATGGTAATTATAATGCGTACTTAGACTTTAAAAACAGCTCATCACGTAAAGATGTTACCGCAGAAAAATCTGAAACTAAAAAAATAAAAGAATCTACTTTATCTAAAAAAGAACTCTTCGAACTGAGAAAAAAATATAAGAACCTTGATTCTAATATGAAAAAGTATCAAAAAGAACTTGATGCTTTATTGTCAAACATGTACAGTCTTGAATTTGGTTCTGATGAACAAATAAAAGCTGAAGAAAAAAAACAAGTTCTTGAAAAGCGAATTGCTAAATCTGAGTCAGAATTACTCAATTTTCCAAATCAAGATGAATTAAACTTATAAAATTAGTTTATGTTTTATTAAAAAAAGAGGCCTTTAAAAGGGCCTCTTTTTTGCTTTAAATCAATTGTGATTCTATTTTATTTTTTGAAAAATAGTATAGAATCACAACTGAAACGATCTATGATTTAAATAAAAAAGATACATTATGATTAAAAAAGTCTCAATTTTATGCATTGCAATTTTTTCATCAATCCTCATGTTTTGCAACCCTGCAAGTTTAGATACTTCATTTAACGGAACTGGTTATGTATTAGAATCACTTAATCCAATGATAAACCAAAATAGTTTAAATGGACTTGCTATTCAAACCGATGGAAAAATAATTGCTGCTGGCACAACTAATAACGACTCAGGTAAAGCTGCCATCATACTTGCTCGTTATTTAACAAATGGAGATTTAGATCCTGACTTTGGAACTAAAGGAATAGTAACAACTCTTATTAATAACAATACCGCTCTTGGTTCACACGTAGCAATCGACTCAGAGGGTCGAATCATTGTCGTTGGTTATATTGCAAACTGGGAGTTATGCGTTGTTCGTTATTTATCAGATGGATCTTTAGATTCTTATGCAAATAATCCCACATCTCCTTTTGGTAATATAACTCCTGCAAGCGCTCCTGGGTATGCTATATTATCAATATTAGACACAAGAATTTATGGTCTTGGCATTTCTCTTGATGCAAGTGAAAATATACTCGTCATGGGATACACACTTCCAAATGACTCATTACGTAGCCTTATTGTCGCTCGATACTTAACAAATGGAACACTTGATGCAACTTTTGGAACCACTGCTGGTTATACTTTAACTCAAAATACCGGTTTATCAACAACTTCTGGCAAGACTGTTTCGTTACAATCAGATGGCAAAATGATTATTGCTGGTGCAGTAGATGTAACAGGAAATGGAGATTGGCAATCAGTTGCTGTGCGTTATACGGCTGATGGAATAGTAGATACAGCTTTTGGAGAATCAGGAACAGGTTATGTTCAATTTCCATCTCATTCTGGAGCTACATATTTTTCTTTTGGAAGGTCTACTTATATACAATCCGATAATTCTATCATTTTAGCAGGACAAGCAGGACAAGCTGTTGAGACAGCTCAAATGATGATTGTTCGATATACTGCAGATGGAATATTAGATCTAACATTTAATCAAAATGATACCCCCGGTTATATTATAACTATGCCAATATATCAATCAATACCTGCAATAAGATCTATGTTTTGGGGTGATGTTGGCCTTGATCTCAACAATAACATTATAGTAGCTGGATATGCTAGTTTTGAAACTAATATTAATCAAATAGTGCTGGCTCGTTATAATGCGAATGGAACTATTGACACAGACCTCAGCTCTACTGGTTACATAATTACAGTAATTGGAGATCTTACTAATAGTTCACAGATTTGCTCTAATATAATTGAATACAATCAGAAACTTATTGCTGTTGGAGAATCATCAGGTGATGATGGTTATAATAATATGATCACGCTTCGATATTTGAATGGTACAGCATCCGAACAAGGCACATCAGAAATTACCGCCTATGGTTACAACTCAGAATTTATTTCAGATTTTTTATATCAAACTTTTTACGCTACAATCATCACTGATATTATAGCACAAGCTGCGACACTTGCTGCGGTTAATACAATTATAGATAACTATATTTCTGACTATTCATTACAGCAAAATTTTAATTTTATAGCTTATTTATATCTTATTGAAAGTGATCTGAATACAACGCAAGCAACACTTATAGCTACCTACCCCAATTCAACAATTGAAATTAATAAATTCTTTGCTTATTTAGAAAATCGTATTGCAAAACTAGTACAATCATGATTGTACTAGTTTGATATAAGCATAAATTTGTAAAACGATCATTAAAATTTTAACTGTTCTTGTCTTAAAAAAGGAAGCTTTGTGATAAAAAAACTATTGAGTGTTGTGCTATTTTTCATACCAAATTTATTATTTACTAATCCTTCAAGTCTAGATACTTCATTTAATCAAACTGGTTATGCAACATTATTACCTGAAGGTGCTAGTGAGTCAATAAATTATGGAGTAGCAATTCAAGATGATGGAAAAACAGTAACATGCTCCCGTGTCATTATAAGTGGTGTTGGCTGTGGTGTCATTACACGTTACAATACGAACGGCACCCTTGACACATCATTTGGTTATCCAAATGGATATATTATACTTAATCCAACTTCTATCACACTTACTTCGATTCAAACTTATTGTGAGTTTGATTATGTTGCAATTCAAGATGATGGAAAAATATTAATAGCTGGATACATACAAAATCCAGGATCATATTTTATACTTCGTTATAATACAGATGGGACATTAGATACTACATTTAATTTAACCGGATATTTTGCTTCATTATTTGATTCATCTTTATCTGATTCAATTTCATTAACATTGCAACCTGATGGAAAAATAGTTGTTGCCGGATCAATCAATAAAGATCAAGTTTTAATAGCTCGTCATAATACAGATGGATCACTTGATACTTCTTTTAACGCACCATATGGATATATACTTCCATCTTACCCAGGAACATACAAATGGTATTCAAACGCATCTACTGAAATAAAACTCCAATCTACGGGGAAGATAATTTTTGGATTACCTTCAATCGTATCTCCTAGTACCCAGTCTCAAATAATTTTATTACGATTGAATACCGATGGAACATTAGATACTACGTTTGGACCTAATGAAACTGGTTCTTTAACAACTAGTATTGGTTATGAAACTAATATCAATGCTCTAACTATTGTTAATGATCAAATTATTATAGCAGGGTCTTCCTATCCGACAGCTAGCAGCTCTGCTCAATTTATTGTAGCCAGATACACTATGAATGGAACCCTTGATAGTTCATTTAATGAAATTGGATATGTATCATTCCCTATCCCTTTATGGTCTAGTACTATAAGTTACAGTATTGCTGCACAAAAAAATGGCATAATTATAACAACAGGATCAACATTAATTAATAATATCAGTAATTTATTTGCAATTTATTTCAATTCAGATGGATCTCTGGATACAAGATTCAACACTTCTGGATATTATACTAACAACTTTGAATCTGGTGTTTATATTTACAGTTCGGCATTACAAAACAATGATAATTTAATTTTTGTCGGAAATAATATAGGTATAGAGTCATTTATTGCTCGATATTTGAATGGTACAGCATCAGAACAAAGCACATCAGAAATAACTACCTATGGTTACAACTCGGAATTCATTTCAGACTTTTTATATCAAAGTTTTTATGCAACAATCATTACAGATACTACAGCACAAACTGCGACACTTAGTGCGGTTAATACAATTATAGATAGCTATACTTCTGACTATTCATTACAATCAAATTTTAATTTTATAGCTTATTTATATCTTCTTAAAAATGATCTGAATACAACGCAAGCAACACTTATAGCTACCTACCCCAATTCAACAATTGAAATTAATAAATTCTTTTTATATCTTAATAAACGAATTGCTCATCTCATAGCACTTTAGGTAAAAGTTGGTCATTTTTAAAAAAACAATACTTTAAATAAAAAAGGTTCATTGTGATAAAAAAAATATTAATCACTTGGTTTGTAATTCTTTCACCAACCCTCCTATTTTGCAATCCCGCAAGTTTAGATACTTCATTTAACGGAACTGGTTATGCATTAGAATCACTTAATCCAATGACAACTCAAAATAGTTTAAATGGACTTGCTATTCAAACCGATGGCAAAATAGTTTCTGCTGGTACAACTAAGAACGACTCAGGTAAATTTGCCATCATACTTGCTCGTTATTTAACAAATGGAGATTTAGATCCTGACTTTGGAACTGATGGAATAGTAACAACTCTTATTAATAACAATACCGCTCTTGGTTCAGGTGTAGTAATCGACTCAGAGGGTCGAATCATTGTCGTTGGTTATATTGCAGGAAACATTTTATGCGTTGTTCGTTATCTATCAGATGGATCTTTAGATTCTTATGCAAATAATCCCACATCTCCTTTTGGTAATATAACTCCTGCAAGCGCTCCTGGGTATGCTTTATTATCAATATTAGACACAAAAATTTATGGTCTTGGCATTTCTCTTGATGCAAGTGAAAATATACTTGTTATGGGATACACACTTCCAGATGACTCATTACGTAGCCTTATTGTCGCTCGATACTTAACAAATGGAACACTTGATGCAACTTTTGGAACCACTGCTGGTTATACTTTAACTCAAAATACCGGTTTATCAACAACTTCTGGCAAGACTGTTTCGTTACAATCAGATGGCAAAATGATTATTGCTGGTGCAGTAGATGTAACAGGAAATGGAGATTGGCAATCAGTTGCTGTGCGTTATACGGCTGATGGAATAGTAGATACAGCTTTTGGAGAATCAGGAACAGGTTATGTTCAATTTCCATCTCATTCTGGAGCTACATATTTTTCTTTTGGAAGGTCTACTTATATACAATCCGATAATTCTATCATTTTAGCAGGACAAGCAGGACAAGCTGTTGAGACAGCTCAAATGATGATTGTTCGATATACTGCAGATGGAATATTAGATCTAACATTTAATCAAAATGATACCCCCGGTTATATTATAACTATGCCAATATATCAATCAATACCTGCAATAAGATCTATGTTTTGGGGTGATGTTGGCCTTGATCTCAACAATAACATTATAGTAGCTGGATATGCTAGTTTTGAAACTAATATTAATCAAATAGTGCTGGCTCGTTATAATGCGAATGGAACTATTGACACAGACCTCAGCTCTACTGGTTACATAATTACAGTAATTGGAGATCTTACTAATAGTTCACAGATTTGCTCTAATATAATTGAATACAATCAGAAACTTATTGCTGTTGGAGAATCATCAGGTGATGATGGTTATAATAATATGATCACGCTTCGATATTTGAATGGTACAGCATCCGAACAAGGCACATCAGAAATTACCGCCTATGGTTACAATTCAGAATTCATTTCAGATTTTTTATATCAAACTTTTTATGCAACAATCATTACCGATGCTACAGCACAAACTTCGACACTTAGTGCGGTTAATACAATTATAGATAACTATATTTCTGACTATTCATTACAGCAAAATTTTAATTTTATAGCTTATTTATATCTTCTTAAAAATGATCTGAATACAACGCAAACAACACTTATAACAACTTATCCAGAATCATCAATCGAAATAAATCAATTTTTTTTATATCTTAACGAACGAATCATCAAACTGATAACTCCTTAAATTTAATATAAAAAACAACGTCATTATAAAAAAGATACAATTATGAAAAAATTATCAATAGCCCTTCTTTTAATATCAAATGCACATCTTGGTGCAATAACATCAAATATGACGAATCGAAGCGTTACAACCTCTCCCTTGCTCTATAAGCAAATTGATTATGCACAACGAGAAACAAGCTTTGAAATTCTTCCAATTTATGTTCGCATGTATGATCAACAACACACCTTGTCAAATTTAATACTTGATGGAAAATCAACACTGACCTTTAACCAACAAGGAAAAGGGGATGTTAACCCAACTTGGTTTAATTTAATGTCAAATAACACGGCTGCAAACTATAATTCATCAGTTAGTTTTAATCCAAAAAATTCACAAGGTGGTGTACTTCTTCATTATTATGAACAATTTAAACATTTATTTATAGATGTTAAAAGTGCCGTTATGGAATGCCGATCAGCAATTGAAATTACTGAAACTGGTGGTGGAAATGGATTAAACTCAGGCATACTTAATGCACAACAAGCATTAACTCAATCTGACTGGATGTATGGAAAAATTGGAAAATCGAACCAGGTTGCAGGACTTGATGATATTCAAATAACTCTTGGAGGAACCAAAGAAATTCATAGTTTATTAAAATCACTTGATGTATTGTTCTCTGGATTTGGACTTGTTCAAGCTCCTACTGGTTCGGGAACAAAAGCTGAATGGTTATTTGAACCTCAAATTGGAACCAATCACTGGGGTATTGGTTTTGGTGCAGAAACAATGTTTGTAAACAAAAATAATAATATGGAATTTTTAATAGGAACAAATTATAGATATTTAACTCCTGCACAAGAAGTTCGATCATTTGATTTGACCGACAATGGTCAATGGTCTCGTTATTTAGGGGTCCAGGATACTTATGGTTTACCAACCGCACCAACAACACTTTCGCTTCCTGGAATTAACTATATGACACAACAAGCAGAGATCCAAGGACGTAGCCAAATCAACCTTTACACACGATTTGAAAAGCAAATTGATGAATATTCTTTTGAACTCAGTTATAATTATTTTTATACTCAAGCAGAGACAATTGGTGAAATAGAAAGCAGATTACCAAGTTATGGAATTTATACTTTAACTGGTCCTGCCGGAGGATCTGGAGGTGTTTCAACATCAAGTAGCGCGACAATCAATCAAAGCACTACTCAATCTGATCCAATCGGTAGCCCTGTTTTATTAACAACTTCAATGTTTGATAAGTCATCTGCTGCTGCTGCATCGTACTCAACAAGCAAATTAGTTGCTCGAGTTAAAAAAACAGGTAATTCTTTCGTCTACGGTCTTGGTGCGAGTATAGAAATTGCACAATCTGCAAGTGCATTATCAACATGGTCTATCTGGGCAAAGTTTGAATACTTATTTGATACTCCTTCAGAAAATTATAATAATAATGATGAATCAGAAATTTCAACTAATTTTGATATTTCAAAAGCTAAAACTCCTCAAATCTTACCCAAAATTGATCCAATAATTGATGTTCAATCAAATGAAATTTTAAAGACTCCAGAAACAAACAAGTCTGATAAAATTATTATAACACCGACAGCAATTGATGATCTCAATATTGATAATGATGAAGATATCAATTTTGATAATGAGAAACTTGGTTTTGATGTAGATCCAATTGCACCTGAAAAATTAACATCTGCACCTATTATCGAAAAAGAAGAATCTGAAGACTTTGAAATTCAACCACTTTCAGCAGAAGATATTGAAAATATTGCCTTTAATGATGATGATATTTTACCAACAGAAGATACCATTGCTCATGATTTAAATAATAACGAAGATAATTTATTTTTCATTGAAGATGAAGAAAAATCTAAAGAAGGTATCACACCAGAAGTAATTGCTTTAAAAGCATTCGAAAATAGTACAATTTTAATTGAAGATCCAATTTTATTGACTTCATCTCAAGGTAGTTTCATCATCGAAGATCAGTTATCATCAGAATTAGATGATATAAATAAAGAGTATGTAACTTTTGATAATGAAATCTCTGAAGATGATGATTATCAAGATGATGAAATTCTTGATATCGAAAATGAAACCAATGAAATTTTTCCTGTTGATGATCCATTAGCACCATTGTTACCTGATGATTTAGAAGATTAAATAAACAATCCCAATAATTGATAAACTTTTTTAAAATTATTATTCGTAGGCCAATTGTTTTATAAAAATATTTGGCCTACTTTTTTTATTTAAAATCACTAAAAGAACAACTCTCCATTAATTTGTTTTTTTAATGCCTGACTAATAAGAGTTATTCAAATGGGTATAAAAAAAACTACTCTTAGTCTATAAAATCTCCTTACTATAAGAATCATAATTTGCTATAATTTATTAATATAGAAGGATTTTTTATGCCACCAATTTTATTACATATCTATGGACCATTTGCGATTCATAGTTTTGGAGTCATGATTGTATTGGGTTTAATGATAACACTTTATTTATTACATCGTGATAAACCATTACAGAAGCTTGTTTCTGATGAACAATTAACAACTGTTTTCCAGGTATGTTTTTTTGCGGCTATGATTGGTGGAAGAGCTTGGTTTTTAACAACCAACTTATCTACAATGACCAGCTGGACAGATTGTTTTAGAGTTTGGGATGGTGGTCTTTCAATTTTGGGTGCAATTATCAGCATCTTAATAACCTTACCACTTTTTTTATACACACATCAGATTCCTATTTTGGCATTAATTGATCGACTTGCATTGTATGCACCACTTCTACAATCAATATCCAGACTTGGATGTTTTTTTGCAGGATGTTGTTTTGGTAAACCTACAAATCTCCCTTGGGCAATAGTTTATAAAAATGTTGATAGCTCGGCACCTTTAAATATTGCGCTTCATCCAACTCAAATTTACAGTAGTTTACTGTTGGCTTTGATTTTTATAATTTTAATATTTTTTAACAATTATTGTGCAAAAAAACATGGGCAAATATTAGCTTTATACATCATGCTTATAAGTTTTGATAGATTTATAATCGATTTTTTAAGAGCCGATCAAGAATATTTTTTATCCTATAAGTTTTTATGTAATATATCAATTCAACAGGCTGTAGCACTTGGGTTGTTTTTAATATCCAGTGCAATGATGATATTTATAACTTTATTCACAAAAAAAATCGTTACAAAACCAACCAATGAATCTATTTAATTTCGTAAAAAACAGTGTTCACATTCTTGATTTAGTCAACGAATATGTAACACTCAAAAAATCTGGCGGTTTATACTGGAAGTCGCCTTGCCCTTTTCATCAAGAAAAAACACCTTCCTTTACAGTTAGCCCTGACAAGGATATATTTTACTGTTTTGGATGTCATGAATCGGGAGATGTCATATCTTTTGTTGCAAAAATAGAGAAAATGTCACCTTTTGAAGCAGCTCAATATTTAGTAGAAAAATATAATTTGCAAGTTCCAGACACCATTAAAATGTCAAATCACACATCTGCTCAAACTAAAACAGAGAAAGAGGATTATTTTGCTTTGTGTAAGCTTGTTGCAAATTGGTGTCATGATCAATTGTTTCAATATGATTCTGCTTTAAACTACGTTCATAGCAGAAAATTTAATCAATCATCGATTACACAATTTTCTTTAGGTTTTTTTCCAAAAGGAAATATTGCTCTTAAAGACTTGCTTAACTACGTTTCGAAAAAAGGTTTTTTAACGAACGATTTAATCAAAGCTGGAGTTGTTTTTCAAGGACAATCAAACATATATTCACCCTTTGAAAATAGAATTATATTCCCCATCAAAGATCATCTTGGTCGGCACTGTGGTTTTGGCGGTAGAGTTTTCTTGCCAAATGATGATCGTTGCAAATATTACAACTCAAAAGAAAATCAATTCTTCCAAAAAGGCACCTTACTTTTTGGCCTTGATATAGCAAAAAAAAGCATTCAAAATGATGATACTGCATTTTTAGTAGAAGGATATACAGATTGCGTAGCTATGCACAGTTATGGCTACAAAAACAGTGTAGCAACCCTGGGAACTGCTTGCACACTTGAACACCTAAAAAAAATAGCTAGTTATACACAACAACTTTACATCATGTATGATGGTGATAACGCTGGTCAAGAAGCCATATTGAGATTAACACAGCTCTGTTGGACTATTAATGTTGAAACTAAAGTCATTTGCTTACCTAAAGAAAGTGATCCTGCTTCATTTTTATATAAAAACAAAGACTTGAAATCTTATATCCGCCAAGCTCAAGATGTGTTTACATTTTTCTTAAAGGCAAAGGGTCATGACTTTCAAAGTAAAAGTTTAAAAGAAAAACTTGCAGCAACAACTAGTATCACATCACTAATTCACAACTTACAAGATCCTTTAAAAAAGGATATATTGCTATTGCAAGCTTCTGAAATATTACAGATTCCTTTAGAAATATTAAGAAAAGAGTATAATATTAACTCTAAGCCAGTTGAAAACGCTGAAAAGAGCAGTATTTCTGAAACAAACCCTATTTCTGTTTTAAGTCCACTTGAAACTAAAATTTTTTCTGCAATATTGCATTACCCAAAGCTTTTAAACAGTGAAAATAAAACATTATTGACTGCTGGCTTTCCAGAACCTTATAATGAACTTTTAGAAAAAATAGTTACAATACTTGAAAGTAATATTGATATTCCTTTAGATAAAATTAAAGAATTATTATCAATTGAAGAGCAAAGGTTAACTAATCAACTTTTATTTGCACTCGAAGAAACAAGTATCGAAACTGCTTTTGAACAAATGCTTTTACAGTTTCAAAAAAAACATTGGAAATCAATTGTTGTAAATATTAAAATGAAATTACAAAAAGCAACACAAGATTCTAACAATGAAGAAATACAAACGATTGTAACAGCATTTCAAGCTATAAAATTAAAATTATTAAAAAATGGAAGCTTATGATAGTAAATTTTACTAACAAAAAGACTCATCACTTAGGAAATGGAACTTTATGATAAAAAAAACTGCTACCAAGGCAACAAAGAATTCCAAAAAAACTGCGAGTGCAAGCATTACTCAAACAACTAAGCATTTAACAACCGAAGAAGCTACTAAAGTATTTATTGAAGAAGGTAAAAAAAGTCGTTTTGTTACCTATGAATCAGTTATAGAATTTGGTGATGAACATAAATTTTCAGAAACTAATGCTAATGATTTTTTAAAATTAATAGATAAAAGTAATATTGAACTTGTTATGCAAGAAGAAATTGATAGCAATTCATTAGTTACTGCTGATGATGCAGGATTAACTAATGCAGATGAAGCTTCATCTTTTTCTATTGGTAAGCTAAAATCTTCAATTTATTTACAAGATGAAGAAGAAAAAGAAGGAGAGGAGAAAGAAGAAAAACCTGAAACTCGTCATACTTCAGATTCTTCACAAGTTGCTGATGGGGTTAAATGTTATTTACGTGACATTGGTAAAATTCCTTTACTTAATAAATCTACAGAAGCTGCAATTGCAAATAAAATAGCAACAAGTAAAGCTGAATCAATTAGAGCTTTATCTTATTTTCCTATTATTCATAAAGAAATTTCTATTATTGGTGATAAAATATCAAAAGAAAGCATTCAGCTTAAAGATATTATTCAATTTTCAGAATTTGATGATGAAAACCTACCTAACTTACAAGAAGAAAAAAAGTCGGTTCTTAAGATCATTGCTAAGGTTAAGAAATTAATTAAAAATGAAAAAGTTATTTACCAAACTTATAAAGATCAGTTAGTCCTTGAAGGTAAAAAAGAAGAAATGCTCGAAAAGGTTCGACAAAACAAAGAAGATATTAGTACAACAATTACTTCAATTAAACTTTCAAATAAATTAATTAGAAAACTTGGTAAAAAAGTCGATAAAGGTATTTTAAAGATTTTAGATCGTCGTCGATTTGCTGAAAAAACAGGTCTTATACTTGTAGCATTAAAAAAGTCTAAAAATCGTGGCGATAAAGAAGAAGCTGAATTAATTCAAAATGAATATGAAGTTCAAATTAGAATTGCTAATAAAACTATTCGTAAAATTGAAAATGAACTCGGTCTCTCTTCTGTTAGGTCAATAGAATTATATAAAAAGTTCTTAAAAGGCCAGACTAAAGATAAACAAGCTAAAGGTGATCTTGCGCAAGCAAACTTACGACTTGTTGTTAATATAGCTAAAAAATATGTCAATCGTGGATTGCACTTTTTAGATCTTATCCAAGAAGGTAATATTGGCTTGATGAAAGCTGTAGAAAAATTTGAATTTGAACGTGGTTATAAATTTTCTACATATGCAACATGGTGGATTCGTCAAGCAATTACACGTGCGATTGCTGATCAATCAAGAACTATTCGCGTCCCGGTTCACATGGTAGAAACATTAAATAAAATAAATAAAATAAAACACGTTTTCCTACAAGAGTTTGGCCGAGAACCTTCTTATGAAGAACTTGCTAAAAAGTTAAATCTTGATGAAAAGAAAATAAAAAATATTATTAAAATATCAAAAGAACCTATTTCACTTGAAACTCCTGTTGGAGATAGCAATGATGCTTCGATCAAGGATTTCATTGAAGGAGAAAATGAGTTTTCACCTTCAGACATCGTTGCAAATAGTGATTTAAGAGAAAAAGTTCGTGAAATTTTAAAATCTTTAACTCCTCGAGAAGAAAAAGTTTTAAAAATGAGGTTTGGTATTGATGTTGCTTCAGAACATACTTTAGAAGAAGTTGGAAAAGATTTTTCTGTTACTCGAGAGCGCATTCGTCAAATTGAAGTCAAGGCTCTTAAGAAATTAAAACACCCTTCTAGAAGTAAAAAACTTGAATCTTTCTTCGAAAAAGATTTTAATACTAGTGAAGATGATAATGAATAATTTTTCAATTTAAAAAGAGATACTTATGGAACAATATACGCAAGGTTTGTCGATTAATATTATATTTTTTTTATTATCGCTATTCACCTGTGCACTTTTTTCTTTTTTAGAAACAAGCATCACAGCTCTACGACTATTTAAATTAAAAGAAATTGAACGTTCGACCCCTAAATATAAAAGGTTGTTTAATGCTTTCGATAAACATCCTAAAAATATTTTTGTTTCCATTTTAATAGCTACAAACCTTGCGAGTGTTACATGCGCTGTTGTTTCACAAAGTCTTACTGAGGATTTATTTGAACGATTTCAAATGCCAGAAAGTTTTTCTTTTATTCTTGGTATTATAATTACAACAATCATAGTCTCTGTGATTGGAGAAATTATTCCTAAAAGTATTGCTCAATCACTTGGTTCAAAAACTTTCACATCGACACTTTGGATTGTAAATGTTTTTTATATACTTTTAGGTCCAATAGCAAAAAAAATAAATAATTTTTTACTCTATTTTTCAAAAAAAGATGATGAAGATCAGATCATTTCAGAAAGAGAGATTCAGTTTTTAATTAATTATATTAAAGATAAGGGATTGATGGAGCTTGAAAAAAACGCAATGCTCCAAAACATTTTCAGAATGGGACAAACTTCTGTTAAAGAAATTTTAATTCCTAAAAGTTCTATAGTTAGCATAAACATTCATGACAACACTTCAATTTTTCTTGATAAATTTTCTGAATATCAATTTTCTCGATTTCCTGTTTATCAAGATGATCCAGAAAACATCATTGGGATAATTTATTTAAAAGATTTATTGTTTGCCTTACAAAAAAATTCATCTTTAGAACTTAAAGAAATTATTAGACCAATCATATTTGTACCTGATAATATGAAAGTCAACGCACTCTTAAAAGAGTTCAAATTGCAACATATTCACATGGCAGTAGTTTTAGATGAGTATGGCAGCACTATTGGCATTGTAACCTTAGAAGACACCTTAGAAGAGATTGTTGGAGAGATTCACGATGAGCACGATGTAGATCATGATTCAGAAAAAATAAAAACTATTCAAGTTCATCATGAATGGTTAGTTGATGCAACAATTGACCTTGATCGATTAGATGCAATAATGAAAATATCATTTGAGGTTAAATCTGCTGTGACGCTTGGTGGGTTTATAACTGAAAAAATGCAGTGCCTACCTAAACCTGGTCAAAGTTTAATTTACAAAAATTATCGATTCACAATTGAAGAAGCTGACCTCAAGCGAATTGAATTGGTAAGAATAACAACCGAGCCAATAGTTAAAAAATAATGTTAAAAGTAAAATAGGCACCCGATATATTAAAACATATCGGGTGCCTATTTTACTTTTAACATTATTATCAATTCAAATTTTTAATATTACCTTACTGAGAATCATGTAGTTTTTTTAAAATATGATACTCTTTTTATATAAAAAATAAGAAAACATTTTAAAAAAAGAGTATCAATATGAAAATTACAAATTTATATGCATATGAAATTTTTGACTCTCGAGGATTACCAACTATAGAATGTTGCATTAATCTTGAAAATGGTAAAAAAGTTTATGCTAGCGCTCCATCAGGTGCATCAGTTGGCAAGGAAGAAGCTCTTGAACTGCGTGACAACGATGCCACAAGATTTATGGGTAAAGGTGTTCTTAAAGCAGTTGCTTATATTAATGATATCATTGCTCAAAAATTCATAGGCCAACCAATTAATGCACTAGCTATGGATTCTGTTTTAATGGACCTTGATCATCATCCACAAAAAACAACTGTTGGCGCAAACACAACCATTTCAGTTAGCATGGCACTTTTCAAAGCACAAGCTGCATCAGAAAATATTGAACTGTTTCAGGTAATTCAAAGAGTTCAAGATATAAAAACAGTCAACCTACCAATACCTATGTTTAACATGATTAACGGTGGTGCGCATGCTAACAACAATTTGCAAGTCCAAGAATATATGGTAATTCCAAAAACTGAAAACTTTATTGATGCAATGCATGCCGGTGTTAGGTTCTATCAAGAACTTAAAAAAATACTTAATGATGATAATAAATCAACCAATGTTGGTGATGAAGGTGGATTTGCACCAAATCTAGATGATGACAAATCTGGTCTTGAACTTTTAATGCAAACATCAAAAAAAATAAGTGATTATGTTTTTGATTTTGCACTTGATGTTGCTGCATCAGAAATTTATGATGAAAAAAATAATACTTATAGTTTTTCAAAGGAAAAGAACATATCATCTACTGATGTTATAAAAATTTATGAATCATGGTGTAAGAGCTTCCCAATCATTAGCATTGAAGATGGTTTAAGTGAAACTGACATCGAAGGTTGGAAGTTAATGACCAAAGATCTTGGAAAAAAAATACAATTGGTTGGTGATGATATTTTTGTTACAAGTCCTATGAAAATACGCAAAGGTGTTTTGCAAAAAATAGGAAATGCTGTACTTATAAAGCCAAATCAAATTGGAACAGTCAGCCAAACTTTAGCAGCAATCGATGTCTGTAAAAATAAAAATCTTGGAGTTGTTATTTCGCATCGATCTGGCGAAACGAATGATACATTCATTGCTGATCTTGCTGTAGGAACAGGTGCAAATTATATAAAAGCTGGTGCACCAGCTCGTGGTGAACGAGTTAGCAAGTATAATCGTTTGCTAGAAATTTATCGCATTTTAAATAGTTAAATAGTTAAATAAAAAGGTATTGTGTTTTATGCAATACCTTTTTATTTTTACTTTAAATCTTAATAACCATTAAGCAGCTACTGAATTGCTACCTCTCATAAACAAGTCATGTAAAGGCAATCCATTCGTTGTTCTTTTATGTGTTGTATCTTCAAATACCCATCGAGAAATAGGATCTTTTAAAGAACCAAATAAGTCTTCATTGCCTTGTTGTAAAAGGTGATTTGAAACAGAAACCATACGTTCGGTAATTTTACCCATACCACCTTCTGGTCGAGGTTCAGTTACAGTTGCTCTGATAAGTACAAATAACTTCTCTTTATCATTTTGTCTATTTTTATTTGAAAAAAGAGATCCAATTATTGGAATTTTACTTAAAAAAGGAACCCCATGAAATAGTAGTGCTGAGGTATCTTTCGTTAGTCCACCAAGTACTGCAACTTGACCACTCTTCAATGAAAAGTTAGTTTGCATTTGTCGAGTATTTGCGGTACCAGAATTACCGTCATTTGGATCAGTCCAGTTACTTGCATTAAAATCTATTTGTAGATTTACAATATCATTTTTACTAATCAAAGGAGTAAATGTTATCGTTATAGGAGCAACAATCGTTTGGTATTGAACTGTCGCTGTTACACCTGCAGTTAGCTTACCAGGCAAACGTTTACTCACCGCTTGATAAATTTCAGCCGGAGAATTGTTTTGTGCAATTACAAATGCTCTTGACACTGTTTTAGAACTTGAATGATGAGCAAGCAGTTGAAACAAGGCCCAAATCCCTTGAGAAGCTGCATTACCTACCATAAACATGGTTGAGTTAATTGTAGTACTATCTGAACCAAAAATGGTTCTAAATGGTGTTGACAAATCCCCCTCAACTGTTTGTGATGAATCGTTTCCATCTATTGGATCACTTGTAACCAAAGGAAATAACATTGCAGCTTGTGCTTGCATACTTTTTGGAAAAACTGATGCTGACAATCCATTTGTTCTCACCTGAGCAGCTAACTTATGAGTAAAAGCTACAGAAAGATCTAAAACTAAAGCTTCGATGATAACTTGTTTTTGAGGAATATCTAATTTTTTAATAACTTCTTCAATTCTATTCCAATCCTTATTCGTTGCCGCAATAATTAATTTATTACTTCCTCTCTGTAAGTTATTTTCACCTGACGCCAATGGTTGACTTAAATCTCCAGTATTTGATCCAACTCCTTGTGCAATTGACTCCGCAATTATTTTAATTTGTGGGTCAAATGATAAGTTAGAAAGACTTGTACTTGTTGATTGGCTACTAGTTGATGGTGGAGTTACTAAATTCTGTAAAACTGCGGCTAAGGTTGATGCCTGAAGCCATTGTATCTCAATAACATGAAAAAATGACTTGCCCTCTTCTATGGGAAGATCAAGATTTTCTTTAATGAATTTTTTTACTTGTTCAACATCACTTTTTTTACCTGTTATAACAATTGAATTTGAATTGTTTCCTGTTGAGCTTGTTCCCGATGATGAACCTCCTCCAAAAAGACTCACAATTTTAGTTGATGGAGAAAAAACCAATGAAGCACTTGATGAAGTTGCAGATTTTGCTCCAACAGAGCGTCCATTCGTTCGAGAAGCATCTTGACCACCAATAAGATTAGTTAAAATAGTTGCAACTTCAGAAGAACTCGCGTAATCAAGTTGAAAAATATCAACAATTTGACGCTCTCCGGTTTGATCAAAAATATCAATAAACTGCATAACTGTTTTAATCGTTTCAGCTTTTGCAGTCATAATAACTGAATTAAAGTTTGCATCAAAAACAACCTGCTGTGAAAAACTTTTTTGATCAAAAAAATTCTTTAACACTGCAGTTAGCTCGGATTGCTGGTTTGTTAATGAAACATTTTTAAAATAATAAACATAACGAATTCGTTCCTGAGTTAATGGTAATGAATTTGAATCCACATTAATAAAAACAGGCAAAGGTGTTGTGTTAACAAGATCAGCTCCAATCAAAGCATAAAGATCTTTGCCTTGATTTACTAAGCTAAACCCTGCGAGCTCAAGCATCATCAGTATGAGTTCCCAAGCCTTATTAAAGGTAATTTTCTTACCTGCATCAAATGATACTTTGGCATTTAACTGAGTTGTTGATGAGTATAATATATTAATACCACGCAACTGTGCAAATTCATTTAAAACATCTTTTAAATCTCGTTTATTAAAATTAAAATCAACGAGATTAACGCTACGAACTGGCTCTTTTTTATTTGAATAAGCATTTATATTGCAAAAAGGAGAGAACAAGACAATAGCGAAAATAAATATTTTTTTTATCATCTGAAATCACCTTCTATTATTTATTTTTTTCTATAACTAATTGTAATGTAGCAATAACTAAACTTACATTTATTTTTTTATCAACTGGTGACTTTGATATGTCTAATTTTTTAATAAAAACACGAGTGTTTTCTTGTATTGCTTCTAAAAAATTACATAACTGTTTCATGTTAATTGCTGTAAAATTAATTGGTAAGCTTTCTTCAATGTACCCATTAGGCCATGTTTGACTAACTAAATTTGAAGCTTTTTGATTCATAATATCTAAAGTATCAACAGTATCTTTATAATATTTTTGAATGTAAAAATTTTTATCTTTTGTTAATAAAATATCAACTTCATGCATTTTTTTTTTAGTATGATCATATTCAGTTAAAATAACTTGTACATCTCGGCGTGCTTTATTTAATATTTTTGTTTTTTGCTGGGCCTCAGCAAGTAAATTAAAATTTCTATAAATTAACAAACTAACAATTAAAAAAAATCCAATAAAATATGTTAATTGTAAGCGTATCATTTCTTTATAATTAAGACCTTGAACGTAATCATATACAGATTCTATATTAAACATTATGATTCCTAGTTTTTATCATGTTGATCTTTAATATGTAAAACAACAGTAAAAGCTAAGTCTCGCGGTTTATCTTGCAAAGTGAAGTTTTCAAGCTCCATTAACTCTTCTTCAAAGGTCGCAAGAGCATCATAATCTTTTACTTTCCCTTGCAAAACAACTTCATTGTCATGCAATGACAATAACTTCAGACTCAAACCTAAACTTGTTCTGTCAATTTTACTATACAATTCTTGTAAAGAATGTAAAAAAGAATTATTAGATTGAGAAAAAGAAAAACATACTTTTTTAGTTTGCTCCAATTGAGTCTGAGCAGTCGAAACAATTTCACTAACTCTTTTGACATTCTTAACATCAAGATTCATCTGTTCTTGCAATGTCATAACTAAATCTCTTTTAGATTTAGCATTTGCAACATTCCAGATTCTAACTTGATAATCAGTATATAAGTATAGTCCTGCAATCGTAGAAAGAGAAATAAATATTACCATGAGTATCTGTTTTTTAAATAATTTGCTCTCTTTTTGTTTTTGACGATCTGATAAAAAATTAACATCGCCATAACGTACTGCTGAAAAAGGAATAATTAAATTTGAACTATATTGTGCATCAAATTTAATTGTTTTATTTAAAACAACATTGTTTTTAAGTAAAATTTTCTTAATCTCTAAAATTTCAACCGGAAGATCTGAACAAGCTTTTGCTTGCTCTAAAAAACCTTGGATGCCAGTACCTGCACCCAAACAAATTATTTTAGATGGTGCTATAAAACTCTTTATCTGTTTTTGAAAAAAAGATATTGATAAGGTTATTTGTTTGCAAAAATCTACCATGATTTTTTGTGATAATTCTTTGTGTATTCCTTCATGATCATCTTTTATATCAAGAGGTAAATTATTTTCTAATAATCTATGTTGTAAAAGAGTCGAATCTTTATCTAAATTATTAGTTATTGATGTCAAACCGTAAGGAACTAAACGAACAGATTTCAAAATTCCTTTTTGTATGTATAAAATTCGAATTGCATCAAATGAAAAATCAACAATAAGAAGGCTCATATAAGCTTGAGCTACATACATAGCGTTACGATAAAAATCGTACAATGCAAACATATCAAGAGTCACATGAGATAGTTCTATCCCAGCTGCTTCAAAATGGCTTGTGCAGACCAATAAATCTAATTTACGAACAGCTGCAACCAAAACAGTTGTTTGTGATTTTACTTTATCTTCATCTGTAATTATAAAATCAATAACCGCTTCATTGAGAGTGAAAGGTAAAAGTGGCTCTACTTCATAATCAATAATCATTTTGATTTTTTCTCGCCCAACAAAAGGCAAAATCATTTCTTTGAAAATAACGGTCGAACTTGTCAAACAAGTAACTATTTCATCATACTTACCAATAGTTGTTGTTATTTTTTTTATTGCATTACTTATAGATAAAGGATTTTGATCTTGTAGAGTAATGCTCATATTGTTTTTCAGTACAACTTTATTTTTTGAAAAATGAACAAGTGTTGCCTGAACAGAGCTTGAATTAATTTCAAAACCTAAGATTCGTTTTTCAAAAAAATAGTATAAACCTATTCTACTTGGTATGAAAATGTCTTGTATCATTCGAGATCTCCCTGACTCTTTTGTACCATATTTTTAATTGAACTTACGGACGGAGAGTCTTTAATGACATTTTCGGACATATCAACAAGATCCTTTTTTATTTTATTATTTTGATCTTCCTTTGTTTCTTTTTTAGATTTTTTTGTTCTACGAGATGATCCTGATTTCTTTTTAAAAGGAGATTTTTTTGCTACTGGTTCATGATAAGAAACCATTTCAGATCGATCAAGAATTCTATGAGGTGTTAAATCATCTGAATTATTACGCTTGTCACCAAAGAAAGCTCTATCTAAAGGATCTTGCTTAGATTCGAAGTCCTCAATATCTTCCATTAATCGTAGATAATCTTGAGCTTCTTCAATTTTTGTACGTGTATATAATTGCACATCTTTTTGAGAGGTAATATTATTAAGCTCTTTTGGACAAATGAATATCATATACATCGTCTTTTGATCTTGATCACTTTTTGATTTAAATAAATGACCAAAAATAGGAATTTTCGAAACGAACGGAACCCCTGTTGATGCAGACGATGTTATCTCGCCCATAATACCACCAAGAACTAAGACTTCTCCATCTGCAATAGTTGCCATAGTTGTAATAGTTTTTTGATCCTGAACAGCATCATGCACCCCAGGATTAATAAATTCATTGTTATCAATAGCAATCGACAGACTAATCATTTTTTTATCATTAATTTGTGGCACAATCGTAACAGCTAAATTAGCTTCTGCTGTTTGATAACCAGTTGTTGAATCTGTTCCTCCACTGGTAGCTTTACCAGTTATGATTCGACGTGATGTTCCAATTTTAAGTAGACCTTTTGAATTGTTAGTTACAACTATAAACGGATTTTGTATTATTTTTGTTGACGTAATGGTATTTAAGATCTTAAAAAGAGCCCAAATTGGTTTACCAAAGGTTAAAATTGTCGATCCAACTTCACCAACTCCACGAACAAGTAAAGATGAAAGGCTTGACTTAATAGACTCTGCGACACCGTTAACGTTAGGGCTAGAAGTTGTAACAATACCTGTCCCTGGTGGAACTCCTGATGTTTGAGCACTTACATTTCTCAAGAAAGTATTATCGTTGTTAGGTCCCGAAATTTGAGCACCTAATTGCTTTTGTTTAATGCTTGAAACAGAAACAATTAAAATCTCTATTGCTACTTGCTTTTGAGGAACATCCAATTCCTTAATAAGTTTTTCTACTGCAACATAATCTCCTGGTGAAGCATTAACAATCAAAGAGTTTGAGTGTGTGTCTGCAACAATACTCATTGGAGGTAAATATTTTTTTCCATCACGAACACCACCATACTGACCTGGAGTTGTGTTACTTCCGTAAGAAACTACCGATGATAATGTTTTTTGTATTTCAGTTGCATTCGTATATTCAAGATAATAAACAAATACTGGTGCTTGCTTGTCTTCAGATTCAACATCCACATATTTTAAAACAAATTCTTCGATACGAGCAACTGCATCTTTAGGGCCTAAAACAATTAAAGTATTTGTTCGCTTATCCCCAGACAAAACAACATTTTGAGACCAAAACTCTGATGGTGAATTTTTATTATCCGGAGACCATGCTCTCTGCTGTTGAGTTTGAGAAGGTCGCAATGAATTATATAAATTAATAACATCTTCAACATTTGCTCGTTGCAATTTAACAACCGACATAACTTGCGGAGCAATTGGTTTATCAAGCTCTTTAACTATCGTCATAAGTGATTTTATGTTATATGATTTATCCGTAAAAATTAAAGCCTTTAAGTCTTTATAGATTGACAAAGAACCAGAAGAACTCTGAAATTTACTAATTAAAGTTTGGATTTTTACAGGATCAGCATTTTGCATAAAATAGACATATCTAATAACCATATCATTATCAGGTAAAATAGCTGGGCTTGCTCCAATATAAGTAGGTATAGCTTCTTGTGGAGCTCCTGGCAATGGTACAATTCTATAAAATCCAGCATGTGACATAGGAACAACATCTAAACCAGCCATACTTAAAAAAGTAATGAAAAGATTCCAACTTTCTTTTTTACTTAAAGGTACATTGGTTCTAAATGATATTTTATTACCCGAAAGCTTTTGTCCGCCTTTATTAGTGTCAACAATTTCATCCAGTATGAATTTTACTTTGTGCACTCGTTCCATATATTCAGCAACATTTTTAAGATCTATATCTTCAAAATTAAATGCTACAGAATCAATAGAATCTCCACCTGGCTGCTCCAAAGGCAAAGATTCAACTTCTTTTAATTTTTCTTGCTCATCATACTTTACAAAACCAACTGCAGGCTTAACTATGTCTATGAAGTTATCATCTATACCAATGGAATTATTATCCTTTGATATAACAAAATAACTATCCAAAATAAGAATACTTACTATAAAAAATTTATTTAATATTTTCATTAAAAAGTGCCTATTTATTTTCATCTTAAGCAATTGATTATTTTGCACCACTTAATATAACGTTCCGATTGCTTTGTTTCAACATTTTTTTTCTATCTTGAAGTTTCATGTCCTTTAATGTTGGTCTCAATGTATCATGCTCTTTTATTAATCTTTTTTTATAATACTCAGATTCATTCAACGTTTGTGGAGTGATAATTGGCTCAATAGATGATAAATTCAAATTTTCTTGTGCATGGTTTCCATACTGAACATGCTCTTGATCTATCATCTTTTCAATAATTCTATCATTTGACTCTAATTCATTATAATCAATAATATCACTATTAACACCATCCAATGGACCTTCTAAAGCTGAATCATTTGATGAATCAAAATTTTGAATTTTAACATCTAAAATACCTGAATCTTTTTCACTTATTTCAGTTTGTTTTTTAAGGTGATCAACAAGCTTATTATGTATTTCTTCTGACTTGAAAGGTATATCTACTATATCATCACTAATCAAACCATACAATAACGTAGCAGTATCTTTATCACGGTAAATAACAACTTCTATAATATCTCCGGGTTTTTTATGCATGATATGATCATATAACTGTATACGATTTGATAAATCATCTACATTGTGATTATCAATTTGAATAACAACGTCATCAACCATAAATCCCAACATAGAACCTAATGAATCTTCGCCTATTTTTCCAATACGACAACCAAAGCTCACACCTTGTTTGTATACAGTTGTAAGGTCTAATAGATTAACAAACTCACCTAAATTATGAACTTTTTGAACAAACTCATGTACATTGATTTGGTATTTATTCTCAGATATAACTTGTACAATTTTTTTCGAGATAGGATTTATTTCCATATCAAAATCATGAGCTGCATCTTCTTCTCTCAAATACAATGTTTCTTGCTGCCCGTTTGATCGAATTACAATTATTCTATTTGGTAGTATTTTTAATACTTGCGCATCTTCAATAAGATCACCTACTTGATAATTTTGCTCTTCCTTCGTTTTTTTAAACTGAATAATAGCAAGGCTATTTGCAGGATCATCTTTTACAAAAATAACTCCTTTTAAAATAACCTCTAACGGAGTAAAAAATGTTGGTGATTTTTCAACCGGTGCATCTGAAACAATGAGACTTGGTGGAGATGGAATTGAAGCAACAGTATCTTCTCTTCTTTTGATAACCGGTACAGGAGGTATATATGTTCCAAATAAATCATTTTCATAAATAGTAACAATATCAACCGGTATAATATTTTCAACTTCGGAAACAACTATGACATCAGGACTAATTGCTACACGTCGAGGAACAGTCCTTTGCAACATAAAAAGCAAAAATTGGCTTATCAAAAATAAGACCAACAAACTACTGTTTAAAATCCACACGTGCTGTTTCATCCATATCCTTTACTCTGAAATATTTACACCAATATCTTTATAATAAAATAATTGTCAAGTTCATAGGCCCTTACAATCAATTATAAAAACTTTTTTATACATTATGGTGTTACGATAGCATCAAATATTTTATCAATAATTGTATCTGATGTTATACCTTCTGCTTGAGCATGATAAGTTAATAATATTCTATGACGCAAAATACCTCTACTTACCAATTTAATATCATCTGGAATTACAAAATGTCTATTTTGTAAAAGTGCATACGCTTTACAAGCATGAGTTATTGCAATACTAGCTCTCGGTGATGCTCCATATTGAATCATTTTAGCAATTGATTCTAATCCATACTTTTCAGGATCCCTTGTTGCAAAAACAAGTGTTAAAATATATTGAATCAATCTTTGATCAATATAAATATCTTTTGCTACCTTTTGAGCTTCCAAAATATCTTCTCGGGATAGAACCTTTGTTACTTTATATGAACGACAAGATCTATTTAAAATTTCTTTTTCTTGCTCAAATGTTGGATATCCAACAAAAAGCTTAAACATGAATCTATCAATTTGAGCTTCTGGTAATTGATAGGTTCCTTCATTTTCTATTGGGTTTTGTGTTGCAAAAACCAAAAAAGGTTCTTCTAGTGGAAATGTTGACGAACCAATTGTAACTTGATGTTCTTGCATTGCTTCCAGCAAAGCTGATTGAACTTTTGCAGGAGATCTATTAATTTCATCTGCTAAAACTAAATTTGCAAAAATTGGACCTTTTTTAGTTTCAAATTCTTGAAGCTTTGGATTGTAAATCAATGTACCAATAATATCTGCTGGTAATAAATCTGGTGTAAATTGAACGCGACTAAAAGCTAAGCCCAAAGCATCTGATATAGTTTTAATCAATGTTGTTTTAGCAACTCCGGGAACGCCTTCTAGCAAAATATGGCCATCACTCAACATAGCTACCAAAGTTAAACTAATAATAGCATCATGACCAACAATAACTTTTGCTATTTCAGCTTTCAAAGCTGCAAATTTTTCACTATAAACAGCTACTAATTCTATAATTTTTTCAGACGATGTATTTTCCATAGTTTCATCCTAAAAAGTTTTTGTCTCTTTTTTTATTTAAATATGATAACCATAGTAGTTAAATTTACTATAAATATCAAAATTTAAAGCTTAGTCTTCGTCATCATTTTTTTCGACCTGAATTGGTCCTTCTGATAAACCTCTAATAAACTGATAAATATATGGATCCGTACTATCCCAAATATTTTTTGCTTCTACTTCACTTCTAATTTTTCCTTCATAAAGTAAAGCAACTTTATCAGCATAGTTGAAAATATCAACATCATGAGAAATCACAATTGAAGTAATGTTAAGTTTTTTTTGTGTGCTTGATATCAGTTCATGTACAAGTTTTACTGTAATTGGATCTAATCCGGTTGTCGGTTCATCATATAAAATAATTTCAGGATTGCTCATTAAAGTTCGTGCAAGACCAACTCGTTTTTTCATACCTCCAGATAACTCTGATGGGTATTTATAAATAGTATCTTGCCCTAAACCAACAAGCGATAATTTCTCTTTTACTTTTTCAAATACAGTATCTTGATCAACACCATTTTCTAAATCAACAATACCAACATTTTCAAATACATTTAATGAATCGAGCAGTGCTGCAAATTGAAAAACATATCCAAATTTTTTAAAATTATTACGTTTATCTTTTTCACTTAATGATGCTGTATCAACTCCATCAACAAAAATATTACCCGATGTTGGATTAACAAGACCAATAATCTGCTTAAGCAAAACAGATTTTCCTTCTCCAGATCGACCAATAATACATGTTAATTTTCCTTGAGGAATATCAAGGTTAAGGCCATCGGTTATACAACGACCGTTATCGAAACATTTAATAAGATTAACAATTTTTATTTTTAAAGTATTCGTCATTAGAAAGTCTCAAATAATAATTGAGCAAGAAAATAGTTTGATATCAGAATTGTAATCGATGCAATAACAACACTTTGAGTTGTTGAAATCCCAACACCTTTAGCACCTCCTTGAGTATGATAACCCCTTAATGATCCAACTGTTGATAAAACAAACCCAAAAAATGAGGCTTTAAAAAGACCTCCTAAAACATCTGATATCTTTAAAAAATCCTTAACCCCATCAATATACTTAACTGGATTAATGTTATAAACAAAAACACAGACTAAATATCCGCCAAAAATACCAGCAAAAACAGAAAATATGGTTAAAAAAGGTAGAACAATTGTTGCAGCTAAAACTCTGGGAACTATCAAATACTGAAAATTATTGATACACAATGTTTCCAAAGCATCAATTTGTTCAGTAATTCGCATAGTTCCTAATTCTGCTGCAATACCAGAACTACAACGACCGGTAACCATGAAGCCTGTTAAAACAGGTCCAAGCTCTCTTGCCATAGTTAATGCAACTACTGGACCAATCATACCTTCTGATCCAAATTGTTTAAATCCTGAATAGGTTTGCAAGGCTAAAACAGCTCCAGTAAACAGCCCAGTTAAAATACTGATCGGAAGAGATTGAACTCCAATTCTTTCCATCTGTTCAAAAAGTTTTTGAGTTTTAAGCTTTGTTGAATAAGTTGTCTGAAAAACTTTAACGACAAATAATGCGTATTCTCCCAAAGCATTACATGTTTTTAAAGAAACTTTACCAATCCAATTCATTAAATGAAACTGCATGCCTCAACCCCATTGCCTATTTAAACAATTGAAATATTAATTAATCGTTTAAATCTGTAGATTCTGGAGCAACATTTTCTGTAGAAACGTTTCTTGTATAATCAATAGATGAACGACGAGATCCATATTTACCTTTTAGTACAGATAAAGCTAATGAACCACCAAGTAGTAACGCACATAAAATCCACGTTGCTTTTTGAAAAATATCTTGTCCGCCTGAACTACCAAATAACATTTGGTTATTACCACCCATGTTACCAAGTCCCATATTACCTTTACCTCGCTGAACCAATATAAGAATAACAATCAAAAAGCACATAAAACCATATAAAAATGTTAATAAAGAAAAAATCATCATAATCAAATATCCTATTTCTGTTTCTTAAAAATATCTATTAATAACCCTACTCACTCTAACTCTACTATTTTTTTTAACTCTTGAAAATCAATACTCGCTTTTCCAATCAAAAATCCAGAAATGTTATCTATGTTTTGTAATGATAACACTGATTGGCTCGACACACTTCCACCATATAAAAACATCACATTTTTAGCAACCGGAACTTCTTTTAATAATTTTTTTAAAAAATAAAAAATTTGCTGCAATTCTTCTAAATCTGGAATTAATCCAGTACCAATAGCATAAATTGGTTCATACGCAATAAAAATTTTTGTATTTTCAGTGCACGATTGTAAACACTCTAAAACAGGTTCGAGCTGATCATACAAGGTTTCTAACGTTATGCCATTTTGTTTTTGTGTCAAAGTTTCACCAATACATACAATTGGACTTATATTTGCAGATAATAATAATTTAAACTTTGATGCAACCATAGCATTTGTTTGTTGCAAATATTGTCGGACTTCACTGTGTCCTATAATACAAAAATCAGCTTTCATTTCAACCAAAGACTGAATCGAAACTTGCCCTGTATAAGCGCCTGCAATAAATTCTGAACAATCTTGAGCACCAAGATTCAATCTAGTTTTATTTGTTTTCTGATGCAAAAAATAAAGATGTTCATAGGATGCTGCAATTCCAATATAGGTCTTATTGCTATTGTTTTGAAATTCAACATCACGATTGTAAGCTTCTATAAACTTTTTAACCGAAGCTAAACTTTGATACATTTTCCAGTTTGCAAAATAATATTTTGTCATTTTTTTAATCACTTTTTCTCAACATAAAAAATATTTTTCAAGAACCTTTGACTTTGTCATCAAAAATAAGTCATAAAAATATAAGGTTCTAAATATAAAATATATCTTATTCGATCGCATATTGTAATGAGAAAAATAAATATCAGCATAATTGTTTTAATTTTATTTCATAATATATTCATTCAAGGTCAAAACAATGATCTTTTTGAAAAAGAAGATTTAACACCTAAGAAGAATGCATTCATTCAAAGATCTGCTTTTTTCATAAAAAAATATGCTCCACTGTTAGCAGCTTGCCCTACTTTAATATATTTTCATCAGGGCATTGTGGCATCGATTCAGGAAAAACCGTACCTTACCTCTATTTGTTTATATTTTATTATTAACTATTTGTGCGATACAGTTTTAGAATACCAAGAACAGGATAAACTTTTAGAGCTTATTAAACTTTTAAAAGAAATATTCCATTATATTGTTATAAGCATCGGAGTTAAAAATTATATTCAGCATAAAAACTTATTTTCAGAAGCTGTAAATGAGCAGGATTTTTTAAACAGCATAACCCAAAACACTCACTATTCATTCGATGAAATAGCTGGCATTGCAATGAAATCTTATCAAAAATTAAAGCATTCATTAGAATCTAAAAATCAATTCATCAAAATAGAATCTGAAGATTTTGTACTTCTTTATAACATAGAATCTATTACCATCGACAGCATGCTCTACATATCTGATCATGATCCAATTTTACACAACCTATTATCTTTGTTTAAAGAAGATCCAAAACTGTATTCAAACCAATTAATGGAATATGTTAAAATAAAAATCACTCAAAAATTTCAAACCTTTGAACAAAAAACATCTTCAATTACCGTACCAATACAAACATAGAGTTTTTATCAATTTACTTTGATATCAACTAAGAAGCTCATTAAGTACTCAAAGTTGTAAGATTAAAAACAATTCGAAAAACATTAAGGCCCAATCAAACAAATGAAATGCGCCTTAATATAAAAATCTATTTTTGAATTTCTTCTGGTTGTGCATGATCAGCTACAAATTCTTCCATAGCCTCTTTTGAATCGAAAGATAAAATATCGAACCAATTTTTATCATCTTCATAAAGCAAAGCAAATGGCGGTGCTTGATCTAATATTTCATCCCATACTAATAATAAATGATAAAAGTTATCTTTTGTCATAACTACATAATCAAGAAATTCAATTTTACAAAGTTCTATAAAATTTGCTTCTTCAAGTAATTCTTCTATCTCAGGTGTCATCGGTTTTCTGTCATAAGTATGATAACTTTCACTGAAATAAACTTTGTTGTTTTTATTATCAATGTTTATATCACCTTCCTCAAAAGACATTCCATCTTCAAAAAAAAGATTTAATTTATGTATTGTTAAAGGTTTTTTACTTTTAAGATAACCAAAAGAATAAATTAAAAACATTCTAATATAAAAGATATTATTAATTGGTTTTGTAATTGGACTTATATCTATACGAAAAGCATTGTTTAATTTTAATGAAAACATATCATGTTTTTGAATAATCATAATTTTTACACTTTTTATTATCGTTTATTATAAGGAAAAAATTGAGCAACTTTATTTTCTATTAACAATCTAAAATTTTGATCAATTTTATTGGTCATTGTGTATCCATGCAATGCCTTATTTTTCAAATCATCAATACATTCAATATTTTTTGGATTCAAAATAACATCTTCTATTATTGCAACAGCTTCTTCTACAGAAGTTCCTATAGGGAAATATGAATTAGTTTTACGATGACTTCCACGTTTGATCTGCATATCAAAAAAACCATTTCCAATATGTTTAATTTCACCAATATCTAACAAAGCAGCTTTTAATTCTGGAATAAGTAAGTGTCCACCTTTTGTATGATTACGAATAGATCCTGGTTTAAGCTCTCCAAGGACAGAATGAAATAAATCTAATTCATAAATCTCAGTAATATATTCTATGCCATTACGAATGTGCCTGACCTTAAGACCACCTATGTCTTTAATTCGTGCATTAATTATTCTTGCCTTAGGTTCTCATAAGTTAAGATGTAAGATCTCTTCAGGTTTTAATTTTGCTAGACCTTCTGGGTGGAAATTATTCGTATATTTTCTATATCGTTCAATTTGATCAATACCTTTTAATGATTTAAGTTTTTCAACATTAAGAACTTTTTCTGAATTTAAAAACATCAAGGCCCAATCAAATAAATGAAATGCGCCTTGATATTGAAAATCTATTTTTGAGTTTCTTCTAGCTCTGTATGATTACCTAAAAGTGAACTTTAATTCTGTCTTGATTCTTCTTTCATTTTCTTCTTGTTGTCCATGCTCAGCTAAAAACACATTCATTAATTTTTTTGAGTCAAAAGATGTTGAGTCATACCAATCTTTATGATCCTTATATATTAATATATAAGGATCATCCTTGTCATACAATTCTGCCCATTTAAGCAAAAGATAAAATAAATTTTCTTTTGTCATCACAGCATATCCAAGAAAATTTTTATGACATAATTCAAGTGTAGCTTCTGTATTAATAAGATCCTGTATTTCAGGAGTTATTTCTTTTTGAGACCAATCAAATGGTTGATTCATATAGGCAAGGTTTTTTTCATCATCTATAGTAAGTTCAATCATTTCAGAACTCATTCCATCTAGCTCAAATTTTTTTAATTTTTCTACAAAATCTAAAGTTCCATCTCTATTATATATATGAGGAAAAGCATCATCAAAAAAAATTGCGACAAAATCTATATTTTCCATATTACCCGGATATAACACATGATAATAACTATTATTTTTAAGTTCGCAGATAATAAATTCTTTTATGTTCATCAGAGACCCTTCTTAACAAATGGAAAAAACGTCGCCTTATTTTCTTTAACACATAAACGAAATGCTTGATTATTATAAAGTTCAATCTGATAGATTACTTTATCAATTCGTCCTTTTTCTGTTTCATTTGTTATTTTTACAATATTTTCAAGAGCTTCTTCTATCATACCTACAGCTTGTTCAACTGAGGTTCCTGCAGGAAAATATGATTTTCGTTCATATCTATCTAACATTTTACCGGCATACTTAATTTGCATATCAAAAAAACCATTTTCAATGTGTTTAATTTCACCAATATCTAACAAAGCAGCTTTTAATTCTGGAATAAGTAAGTGTCCACCTTTTGTATGATTACGAATAGATCCTGGTTTAAGCTCTCCAAGGACAGAATGAAATAAATCAAATTCATAAATTTCTGAAACACATTCTATGCCATTATGAATCTGCCTAACCTTAAGACCACCTGCTTTTCTAATTCGTGCATTAATTATTCTTGCCTTAGGTTCTCATAAGTTAAGATGTAAGATCTCTTCAGGTTTTAATTTTGCTAGACCTTCTGGGTGGAAATTATTCGTATATTTTCTATATCGTTCAATTTGATCAATACCTTTTAATGATTTAAGTTTTTCAACATTAAGAACTTTTTTTGAATTTAAAAACATCAAGGCCCAATCAAATAAATGAAATGCGCCTTGATATTAAAAAATATTTTTGAGTTTCTTCTGGTTGTGTATGATTATCTAAAAGTGGACTTTGACTCCGCCTTGATTCTTCTTTCATTTTCTTCTTGCTGTCCATGCTCAGCTAAAAACATATTCATTAATTCTTTTGAGCCAAAAGATGTTGAATCATACCAATCTTTATCATCAAGATATATTAAAATATAAGGATCTTTCTTATCGCGCAATTCTGCCCATTTAAGCAAAAGATAAAATAAATTTTCTTTTGTCATGACTGCATATCCAAGAAAATCTCTGTGACACAATTCAAGTGTAGCTTCTGTATTAATAAGATGCTCTATTTCAGGAGTTATTTCTTTTTGAGACCAATCAAATGGTTGATTCATATAGGCAAGGTTCTTTTCATGATCCATAGTAAGTTCCATCATCTCAGAACTCATTCCATCTCGCTCATTTTTTTTTAATTTCCCTACAAAATCTATAGTTCCATTTCTATTATATATATGAGGAAATGCATCATCAAAAAACATTGCTACAAAATCTATATTTTCCATATTACCCGGATATAATACATGATAAGATCTATTATTTTTCAGTTTACATGTAATAAATTCTTTTATATTCATAAAAAACCTTATTCAAAAAATGGAAAGAATGTTGCTGTTTTATTTTTAATACATAAACGAAATGCTTGATTGTTGTAAAGTTCAATCTGATATATCACTTTATCAATTCTTCCTTTTCCTGTTACATTTTCAATTTTTTCAATATTTGCAATAGCTTTTTCTATCATACCTACAGCTTGTTCAACTGACGTTCCTGCAGGAAAATATGAATTATCTTTAAAATTAAGTGATGCCTTGCCTTTATATTTAATACCAAGATCAAAAAATCCATTCTTTAATGGTTTAATTTCACCAATATCTAACAAAGCAGCTTTTAATTCTGGAATAAACAAATGTCCGCCTTTTGTATGACAGTTAGTAAAACCAGGATTTACTTCTCCCAATAAAGAATGAAATAAATCAAATTCATAAATTTCTGAAACACATTCTATGCCATTACGAATGTGCCTGACCTTAAGACCACCTATGTCTTTAATTCGTGCATTAATTATTCTTGCCTTAGGTTCTAACCAATTGCATAAGTTAAGATGTAAGATCTCTTCAGGTTTTAATTTTGCTAGACCTTCTGGGCTAAAATTATTCGTATATGTTCTATATCGTTCAATTTGATCAATACCTTTTAATGATTTAAGTTCTTTAACATTAAGAACCTTTTCTGAATTACAGAATGATTCTATAGATTTTTCAAATGCTTTAACTTTTGCTGAGTCTGGAGAAGTAAGTTTAGCTACATCACTAGCAATTTTTTTTGCTTTTATAGCTGTTCTTTCAATTCTTTCAGCTTTATTTACAAGGGCTTGGGCTTGGGCAGCTTTTTCAATATTTGTACCACTTTTTTCAGAAACTGCAACCACCTCTCCTGCCGTTGTTTCGACAAAGACTACGACTTCATCCATGAGCTCTACAGGCAATAATTCATGTAAATCATGAGCTGCAGTTGTAATTTTACTACCAACCTTACTTGCTAAATTACCAACGGCTTGAATTGCTTTTGTTGTAAGATATGCATCAAATAACATTTCCGATATATCGGTCAATGTATCTTCTGGAGGTCTGTTTTTTATAAATTCGATAATAGCATCTGTTGTTTTAGTAATATGTTCTAATGTCTGTTCATTTTTCAAAGCTCGTTGATCAGTAAATGTTGTAGGACTTATAGCTCCATCGGCATAAGAACTTTGATTTGGACTAAAACCTATATCGTCCCTTATGTAATCAAGGGCTGATGCCGCTGGTGAAAAATCATATGCTATGGATGCAACAGAAGACAATGCATTACCAACCTCATAAAGATTTTTTGCCATTTCACGAGTAGTTTCTATTGGCTCACAGCCAAGTTTTACCAAAAATTCACTCCATTTATATAATGCTCTACCTGCACCTTTGCCCATGGCAATAAAACCTTTCAATTCTGCCTGATCTTCGAGAATAGATTGTTCAAGAAAAGAATTAACATGATTGAAATCGGTCAAAACAGCTGCTTCTTCAATGCGTGATCTTTGATTCAATTGTTGTGCTGTTATTGCAAGGTCACACCTATATTTAATAAATTCTTTAGCTTCTTCATTATATCCATAACGTTGAGCAAGCTCAGTGGCTAACTCAATGATATCAATATTTTCTTGCGTCAAACAATGTTGAATATTTGTCGCAACAATAGAATCAAATGCCGCGTAATTCATATTATTTGCCATGAGATAACCACGAGCATCTGAGCTCATTTTAAAATCACGACTGATCAATTTATTTGTATCCAACTGTTCTTGTGATTGAGTTAATGCTCGAGCTCGTTTTTCAAGTCGTAGAGCATGAGGATTAACAGCTTGTTGTGGATTTAAAAGTTTTTGATCTCTACTATCAGCAAGAACATTGTTATAATTCTGCAACATTCTATCAAGCTCAATCTTATCAACTGATTTTGCTTGTTCTTCCATTGAATGAATTGCAAATTTGTTATTTATTAAGTCGTAATGTTTTATACATTTTTGCATATGCACATTATATTTTTTATCAGAATCTGCTTGTTGAGCATCATTCCATGCTTGCAAACCTGTTTGTGCAAATTCAACCGTCATATTGTTTTTTGCGTATACCATAGCATTGAGCATGCCCTGAACCATATTAATTTCTTCTTCGCTTATATCTCCATTTTCTGGATTTTTCATAGTAATGAATTGATCAAAAAGTTCTGCTGCTATTTTTTCTGGCATACAATGAAAATGTGTTGAATCTCTTATCTTTTCATTATCTAATGATATTTCTTCTATAGATTCAGTTGATTCTGATGGAAATCCAGATTGATTTTTTATATGTGATGCAATAACTGATCGCGATGTTTTTGGTACTTGAGTAGCATTGTATCTATTTGTTAAAGTCTCATCAATATATAATTTTCCATCATCATCTTGTTTATAAATACCAGCAATGCCATCACGCACCATAATATTTTTAGCTGTAGCTGATAATTCTTGATGGGTTTGATTCTTTTTTTGATCATCCTGAGTTTTAATAACAGATGTTAATGATTTGTTCTTTTCTTCAACTGCTATTTGAGTTTGTTTTGCAGATTTATCTAAATCCGATTTTTTTAATGCATTTTCTTCGATTGTTTTTTGTTTTTTTTCAAAAAGTTCATCGGTTTTAGCTTGATTTAAATGATATAATCCATTTTTGTCTTTAACATATACAGATACCTTTCCACCATCATGAGATACTTTTAATTCATCTCCGACAAATGCATTAACAAAGTATCGGTCTTTTTTATTTTCAACTTTCCATTGTTTTTTTATAGAATCATAACTCCAGGCATTATTTTTAATATCTATAAAAGCGCCTTTACTATTTCGTTCGGGGATACCTTTTTTTGTAATTTTAACTTTAAATGAATGAGGTAGTAAATTTTCGAAAGAATCATTTAATCTTATTAATTCAGCATGTTTTATTACTGCTTTTGCTTTTTTATATTTTTTATCTTGTGGCTTATATTTTCCAGAATTAATTGCTTGATTTGCATTTCTAACTTGTTGTGCTAGATCTTTAGAAGCTTTTTCTTTGGCAGCTATAATCTCATTTTTAATAGTTTCTGCAGATTTAAAAATTGGAGCACGTCGATTTTTTTTATTTTGATCTACATCAAAATGGAAAGATTTAGTATCTTCCTCAGAGCTTATTGCATGATAATAAGCATCATCACTTATTCTCATAGTAGGTATATCATCTGAAGAATCTGTTGATTTACTCAACATTAGATGTTTTTTCCATTTTCCTTCATCAAACTTAGTGTCTTCCCTGCAATCCAAACCAATTAAAACATTCCTGAGTAAAATTTGATGTTCATCATCAACAGCGCACGTTATAATATCTGATTGAGCTTGCTCACAAGCAGCAATTTTATCAGATTTAATTTTTTCAAATATTTCTTGTGCAGTTAATCTCTTTGCTTGCTCTTCTCGCAAATGATTTACTATACAAGTCATTTTTTCAATTGCTTTTTGTGCTCTAATTTTTTCTGCTACAAGATCTACTGCCCTCACTTGAGATTGCAAACTTCCTATTTCTTGCTCAACACTTACTGCTTTATTTTTTAATTCCATAACATGTTCTGGAAAGCTCTCATATCGATTGATGTCTGTTTCAATTTCATTATATAAGTTTTTTTTAACTGCAATTTGTTCTTCAAGTCGTTCTTTTGGTACTATTGCTCCCGGAACTAATTCTTCAATCCTAAATAATGATAAACATTCACCATTTCGAATTTCTAAACGATATGAAAAGTTATCAAGATTATCTTCTTGAGCACTTTTTATTGCAGCAACTTTTTTTCTTTCTTCCCAATCTTTAATATCTTGATTGTTAGCTTTATAACCATTGCTTTCATAATTATATTGCGGTTGATGATATTTATTTTTTTGTTGAAAAGAATCAATTGATGCAACACCTTGCCGAAACCCTAAAAAGTTGCTGTAACCGCCTGTCTTTGTACCAGGCATTGGAGAGTCTAGAGAAGAAGTAGTTTTAGTTGAAGAAGTCATTGGTGTATCTGAAACAACTGGAGGTGAAGAAGGAATCTTTTGAGTATCAATATCTATCTTGATAATTTTTCGTTCTGAATTATCTCCAGGCCAAGACATTGTACCAGATGATGCAAATATTATGATGGATTTATTTAAAAATGAACAGATTATCATTAAGGTAAAAAATGGTTTTTTCATAATAGCTTTTTCATTAAGATAAAAAATAATATTCTACTTTCACAGTGAATCTATTTTTAAAAGATGTCAAACTCTAAAACATCGACAGTGCCTAGCCAATCAGCATAATGGTTTCAATCAGAAATGTTTAAGTTCGTCATCATAAAAATACTATTCTTGATGAATTATGAAAAATAATTGTGCAACAAATTTTTTCATTGCTCTATTTTGTGATTGGATTGTCTTTTTCAGCTTATAAAAAAATTATTTTTTACTAAATAAGGATAAGAGCAACACACGCATAGAAAATATCAAGTCAATAGATATTTTCTATTTATTTTTATATGTAATCTTAATTTTTTCAAATTATTATCACAATTAAATTATCATTCATATTACTTTCAAAACAATCACATTTTCTTTTGGACATTATTACCATTGCTATGTATTATTATTTTATAAAGAGCACTTTAACATACATTTTCTATTTGAATCTTTACTTGTTCTGATTTCACAGATAGAAAAGATTGATAATCAATAATGAATGCTGATCAAAGAATTCAATTAAAATGACAAAGAGCTTCTATGTCAATAGAAACATAGTGGGTAGAAAATGAAGGAACCGATAGTATAGTAATATTCATGAATAATGAAAGGCAAAACCAAAAGTAAATTAATCTCTTAATAAGCAGTTAATTTCTTGCATTACCAATAAGTATAGTTTTCAAAATATTACCGTAGGAATTTTAAAATGTATAAAAAAATCATATTAGGTTTAACCTTTTTATGTCTTTTTTCTAGTAAAGAATCTGTTTGTTTATCAGATGATATTAATGAAAAAATTGCTGAAATTATTATAATAATTTCTAAACACAGTCACGAAGTCGCACAAACCTCAATGTTAAATTCTTCTATGACTGTTATCAATGTTGGAAGTCAAATCTATATATGGCTGTGGCCAACACAAGAAAAAATTGCTGAGAAAGAAGAAGCTGAGATTCGAACTAAACTTGCTCAAGAGAAATCAAATTATTTAAATATAAAATCTAAAATAAAAGAATGGCCCATTCAACTGCGAAGCGCAACACTCTAGATAAATAAAAAAGACTTAATTTTATATAGCCTCCATGGCCGGCTGGCCAGCTTCAACTTAATGCAGCCGAAGGTAAAAATAGAAAAAGCC
>Ga0335398_10001375_pt1 | contig 41920 bp, 38 predicted proteins | sample BON03_FD_205742 | JGI IMG/M metagenome (GOLD analysis project Ga0335398, IMG submission 205742) | Freshwater microbial communities from Lake Bonney liftoff mats and glacier meltwater in Antarctica - BON-03 (spades assembly) (version 2) | ecosystem: Environmental > Aquatic > Freshwater > Ice >... | reverse complement strand
TGGCAATTGAACACCAGACCACGCAAGTCGATGGGCTTCCGGTGCCCCGCTGAGTTGTTCACCCCGGATGCTTTCGATTTTAAGCAGCATCATGCTGCGCTTTTTGCACTTGGTCATTGAAACCGCCAAATATAAATTAAATCAACAACTTACTTATTTTTATCGCGATCCAACTCACGTAGGTGCGCCAGTTTTTCCGCGATCTTCGCCTCCAGCCCGCGGTCCGTCGGCTCATACAAGCCGGGCGCCGGCATACCGTCCGGCAGGTAATTCTCGCCCGCCGCATAACCCTCCGTTTCATCATGGGCATACCGATATTCACGGCCGTAACCCAGATCCTTCATCAGCTTGGTCGGTGCGTTGCGCAAATGTTCGGGCACCGGCCGCGACTGGTCATTGCGCACCAGTTCGCGCGCGCGGTTATGCGCCACATACGCGGCATTGCTCTTGGGCGCGACAGCCAGATACAGCGCAGCCTGCGCCAGCGCCAGTTCACCTTCGGGTGAACCCAGGCGTTCGTAGGTTTCACAGGCATCCAGCGCCATACGCAAAGCCCGCGCATCGGCCAGACCGATGTCCTCCACCGCCATGCGGATCAGCCTGCGCCCCAGGTACAGCGGATCGGCGCCGCCATCGAGCATGCGCGTGAGCCAGTACAGCGCCGCGTCCGGCGCCGAGCCGCGCACCGATTTATGCAGCGCCGAAATCTGGTCGTAGAACGCATCGCCCCCTTTGTCGAAGCGACGCAGGCTCTGGGTCAGCGTGCTGCTGACGAAGGCGGTGTCGATGTCGGTGATTTTGCTTTGTCCGGCGGCAGTGGCTATCTGCTCCACCATGTTCAGCAGGCGGCGGGCATCACCATCGGCATAGGCAATCAACGCGTCGCGGGCGCCATCTGAAATATTCAATAAAAACAATGGCTTGCTTGTTGCCCTCGCCAGCAGCCCGGCAAGCTCAGCGGCGGTCAGCGGTTGCAACACGTATACCGCGGCACGCGACAGCAAGGCACTGTTGACCTCGAACGAGGGATTCTCGGTAGTCGCGCCGATAAAGGTAATCAGACCCTTTTCGACAAATGGCAGAAAGGCATCCTGCTGCGACTTATTGAAGCGGTGCACTTCATCAACAAACAGGATGGTGCGACGCCCGCTCTGCTGCAGCACAACTTCAGCGCGCGCCACGGCTTCGCGGATTTCCTTGACGCCGGACAACACCGCGGAGATGGCGATGAACTCGGCATCAAAGGCCTGCGCCATCAGCCGTGCCAGCGTGGTTTTGCCCACGCCGGGCGGTCCCCACAGGATCATCGAATGCGGTTTGCCGGCCTCGAATGCAAGTCGCAGTGGTTTGCCCGTGCCCAGCAGATGCTGCTGCCCGGCCACTTCATCCAGCGTACGCGGCCGCATGCGTTCTGCCAGCGGCGCGTCGGGCTCACGTTTCGCGAACAGGTCGTTCACGCTGGCGGCCTCGCAGATTATTCGCTGATGACGTCAGCGCCCGGCGGCGGCGCAAAGCGGAACACTTCGGCAGGTATCCGCGGATTGCGCTCGACATCGGCAAAGGTGATTACGGTGACCTGACCGAACTGGTCGCGCAGTTCCATCGCTTCCAATCCTGATTTGCCAAAACCCATGCGCACACGTTCGAACACGGAGTCACGGCTTTTCGGCACGGCGTCCAGCCAGTCGAGGCCGTTCTTCATGCCAGAATCAGATAGCACGTAATCGCGTTCCAGATCATTGCTGCCGGACAGCAATGCCGCAGGGCTCGCCCCCAGCGCACGGTCGAGTTTGCGCACCGTGACCTGGTTCAGATCCTTGTCATAAATCCACAGTTTGCTGCCATCACCCACGATGACCTGCTCGTAAGGCTTGGTGTAGTCCCAGCGGAACTTCCCTGGCCGTGAGAACTGCATGACACCCTGGGCCTGCTGCAGGGTTTTCAGGTTCTTGTCCAGAACCATCTGTGCAAACCGGGCCTTGAGCGTTTGCGTCTGGCCAAGAAACGATTGCAACGCTTCCGTCCCTCCCGCCGCAACAACTCCGGGCAACAGCAACAGCAGTATCAGTAATTTACGCATCAGTGGCTTTTACGCACCCGTTCGATGTTGAAAATACGGCCGGAACGCAAGGAGATCGTGGTGATGAAAGGATTGCCGGCCGTGGGGAAGTAATAAAACGATTTGAGACCCTCGCGCACATTGTCGCTGGACTGGTGATCCGGCTTGCCTGCCCGCAATACCAGTTCGCCCTCGGTCATGTCGTGCTCGAGACGGATGTACACGTCGAATGCCATGCCGCGCGGCTCTCCGGCAGCGCCGGCATAACCACACCATAATGCCGCACTCACCAGCAGGATACGGAGAATTCTGGCCAGCATGGGAGTTCAGACCATCGTTGGCAGTAAAAGTTTGGACAGACTGTAGGCTCAATCGTCGTCCGCGGACGACGCCGGCGCCAGCACTTCTCGATTGCCGTTGGATTGCATGGGCGAAACCAGCCCGGAACGCTCCATCTGCTCGATCAACCGTGCGGCACGGTTGTAACCGATGCGCAATTGACGCTGCACCAGCGAGATCGAGGGTCTGCGGGTTTTAAGCACGGTGGCCACCGCCTGATCGTACAGCGGATCGGCTTCGGCATTGCCGCCTTCTGCACCTTCAGGGCTGCCATCCGCCGAAAGCTCCGGACCCTCGAGGATTTCATCAATGTATTGCGGCTGGGCCAGACTCTTCAGGTGGTCCACCACCCTGTGCACTTCCTGATCATCGACAAAAGCACCGTGCACGCGCTGGGTGTAACCCTGTCCCGGCGGCAGATACAGCATGTCGCCCTGTCCGAGCAAAGCCTCGGCCCCCATCTGGTCAAGGATGGTGCGCGAATCTACCTTGGCCGACACCTGGAAAGCGATGCGCGTAGGAATATTGGCCTTGATCAACCCGGTAATCACGTCCACCGAAGGTCGCTGCGTGGCCAGTATCAGGTGCACGCCGGCGGCGCGTGCTTTCTGCGCCAGCCGTGCGATCAATTCTTCGATCTTCTTGCCGACCACCATCATCAAGTCGGCCAATTCGTCGATGACCACGACGATCAACGCCATCTCGTGCAGCGGCACCGGATTGTCCGGCGTCGAAGTCAGCGGGTTGTTCAATGGCGATTTTTTCTTGATCGCATCGCGCACTTTCTGATTGAAGCCAGCAATATTGCGCACACCCAGCGTCGACATCAGCTTGTAACGGCGCTCCATTTCGCCCACACACCAGTTCAGCGCATTGGCCGCCTGCCGCATGTCGGTCACTACCGGCGCCAGCAGATGCGGTATGCCCTCATACACCGACAGTTCCAGCATCTTCGGATCCACCAGGATCAAGCGCACCTGCGACGGCGGCGCCTTGTAGAGCAGCGACAGAATCATGGCGTTGATCGCCACGGATTTGCCCGAGCCGGTGGTACCGGCAACCAACAGGTGCGGCATGCGCGCAAGGTCTGCGACCACGGGGTTACCGGCAATGTCCTTGCCCAGCGCCAGGGTCAGCGGCGAGGACATGTCGGCATAGACCTGGGAGCTGACAATTTCCGACAATCGAACCATCTGTCGTGACGGATTGGGAATTTCCAGCCCCATGCAACTCTTGCCTGGTATGGTTTCCACCACGCGGATGCTCATCACCGACAGCGCGCGTGCCAGATCGCGCACCAGATTGATGATCTGGCTGCCTTTGACGCCGACTGCCGGTTCGATTTCGAAGCGCGTCACTACCGGGCCCGGATAAGCCGCCAGCACTTTCACCTCGACGCCGAAGTCGAGCAGTTTTTTCTCAATCAGGCGTGAAGTAAATTCCAGTGTGTCGGCAGAAACAGTTTCCACATTGCTATCTGCCTCGTCGAGCAATTTCAGCGGCGGCAGCAGCGTATCGGGCAGATCGCCAAACAGGGGCACCTGTTTTTCGCGTTCAACACGCGCAGATTTCGCAATCTCGATGCGCGGTGGTTCGATGCGCACCGGCTCATGCGCCCCTATCTTTTTCTTGCTGTCTTCGACTGCACCGCCACGGGCCACAGTCGCCACCGCACCCGCCTTGCGATCCGCGCGTTCCTGCAATTTGGTCATTACAAATTCGTAGAAACGCTCCGCTGCGCTGCCCAGCACCTCGATGACCGACAACCAGGAAATGCCCGTAAACAGGCTCAACCCGGCGGCGAGCAGCAACAACAACAGCAGCGTCGCGCCGGTGAAGCCAGCGACCCCCGCCAATCCGTTGCCGATCAATGCCCCCAGCGCACCGCCTGGCGCCCCCGGCAATTCCACCGTCAGCGTATACAGCCGCAGCGACTCGACGCCACAACTTGCCAGCAATACCAAAACGAAGCCGATCAACACCACCGCGTAGGAACGACGGTCGCTGGCTGCCACTGTTTCGATGCGGCGAAAGCTCCACAGCACGAGCGCGCCGCACAACGCGACCCACCAGTAAGCAGACACACCAAATATGAACAACAGCAGGTCAGCCACATAAGCCCCGACCAGTCCGCCGGCATTGCCTGCACGATCAATAACCGTGCTGTGGGACCAGCCAGGATCACCCCTGTTAAAACTCAGCAGCACCAGAGACAGGTAGAGGGCGGCAGCCAGAAAAGCCAGCCACCATGATTCGCGCAACAAAGCCGCCAGTTTGGGCGGCAATGGATTGAGCGCGGCTTTGCTCGCAGAGTATTTATTACTGGCCAACATCAGCCTTTACATACGTCGGGTTCATTAAGCTGCTGATTATAAGCGAAAAGGACCGCCATACCGCAGCCGGAAACGACCATCATCCCGTACAGCGTATTCCAAAAAACAAACCCCGCCAGTCAGCGGGGTTTGCAAGCGGGCCACTAGATATGCTCAGCGCACGATGCATTCCTGGCTGGAACCACCATCCACAGTACTGCTGCTGCTAATACCCAGCGTAAACGGCAACTGGCCGAGATTCAACCCCGGGTCACCGGGCAAGATCACCGGTGGTTTGGTGGGGTCCTGGGCAAAACCGAACTGTCCTTCAGCGACGATCTGGCTGCCGCCCTGGTTCTGCATGACGTAACTACCCGTATAAGTCGTGTGATAGGTGCCAGGCTCCAGATTGCCACAGTCCGCTGCACACGCCACGGTATCTCCGGAAGAGCCGCGGATGCCGATGGTCGCAGTCGAGGTGCCGATCTTGTAGGCATCCTGATTGCCGCGCTTGCCGATCAGGCCAGTTACCGTGCGCAAGCCACCCTTCAGCAACCGCATGAACATGCTGTCCTGCTGCGGGGTTTCTTTGGCGAAGGTATAGGACTCCAGTTTCATGGTCGTATTCGGACGCATGGTTGCAGCACTGCCGTCGGAGAAATTGATCTGGGTGTAACTGTCACGCTGAGTAGTCAGCACATCACCCGGCTGCACTTCGGATTTCTGCGAGAGTATCCGCACCGTACCGTCTGGCCGCTGCACTGACATCGTGCCGCTGAGGTGGGTAATAACCCCTGCACCTGCAGCCCATGCCCCTGCTACAACCGAGGCCAACACCAAGCCTGCGATGCCCTGTAGCAAACCTTTGATGTACATAGCTATCCCCTATCTACGCAACCCTGCGGTTTCCGCGAACGCGGTTTCCGTGAAATTCGGGTCATTATCAGCCTTCCGAATCAGTTCATTTTTATACCACAAGTCCCTGTTTCGCCATGTTCTGAAATTGTTCAAGTACCTGAAAATGTGCGAAAAATCACATTATTAGCAGTCAAGAGCGATCGTCAGTGCGCTGACCCCCGTTTCGCCATCGACTGGCGGTCAATCACGAATATTTTCCGCTTCTCGGTCCGGATCAGATTCTTTTCCTGTAAATCCTTGACCACGCGACTGACCATTTCACGCGACGCCCCGATCATGCGCGCAATTTCCTGCTTGGCCGGTGCGCGCGGTACCACCCAGCTACCATCCACCTCTTCGGCCATATCGATGATCAACCGGGCCACACGACCATAAACGTCTATCAGTGCCAGGCTTTCAATCTTGCGATCCGCATCGCGCAGGCGCTTGACCAGGTTGAGCAGCACCAGCATCGCCACTTCACCGTTATTCTCCAGGCAGGACATGAATGCCGTTCGCGGCAAACGCAACATTTCGCAGGGTTCCAGGGTTTCCACGGTTGCTGAACTGGGCAAACCATCCAACAGGCCCATTTCACCGACAAATTCCCCCCCACCCATCATGGTCAGGATGACCTCGTGTCCATTTTCGTCCTGGATCAGCACCTTGACCCGCCCTGACAGAATGATGAAAAGCGCATCCGTTTCCTCGCCGTTACGCAATATTGCGGAGCCGCGGGGATAGCTGCGGTGCTGGATCCATGACGCCAGGGTGGACAGCTGCTGGTCGGAAAACGACGAAAACAGCGGTACGTTTTTGAGAACCTGCGGATTCGGTGCAATTGTTAGTGGCATGAGCTTTTTCAATAAATGGCGATTTATTGTTGCGCTGCGGTCAGTTACCACAACGATACGCTAAAACATGGTGCCAGATTGCGCATAAATAGTCATGCCCGTACCGTGGTCATCCCGGGCAAAACCCGGTATTCCGCGGCCAGCAAGCCCGGCCAGGCCTCGCGGCACACAGCAAAACGGGCTAAAGCGGGGCACACCGCCCCGTATGCCCCGCTAATCCGCGCTGGCCTGCTGTTGCTGCGCCACGCAATGTCGCAACCGCACACTCAAACTGCTACATTCCACCTTTTTCAACATTGCGACTCTTCTGGAAATGAATATGGCCTCCTCCACCAAACACTGTCGGCTGCTGATACTCGGTTCCGGCCCCGCCGGTTACTCGGCCGCCGTTTACGCGGCCCGCGCCAACCTCAAACCTGTCCTGATCACCGGGCTCGCTCAGGGCGGCCAGTTGATGACGACCACCGATGTCGACAATTGGCCCGCCGACGCCGAAGGTGTGCAGGGCCCGGAATTGATGGAGCGCTTCCAGAAACACGCCGAGCGTTTCAACACCGAGATGATTTTCGATCACATACACACTGTTGACGTGAAAAACACCCCGATCACGCTGACCGGCGATCAGGGCACATACACCTGCGACGCGCTGATCATCGCCACCGGCGCCTCGGCGATGTATCTCGGATTGCCCTCCGAAGAAAAATTCATGGGCAAGGGCGTTTCGGGATGCGCGACCTGCGACGGATTTTTCTACAAAAACCAGGAAGTATCGGTCATCGGCGGCGGCAATACTGCGGTCGAAGAAGCGCTCTATCTGACCAACATCGCAAGCCATGTCACAGTCGTCCATCGACGCGACAAATTCCGTGCCGAAGCCATACTCGTCGACAAGCTGAATGAACGCGTGAAAGCCGGCAAAGCCACCATCCTCTGGGATCACGTGCTGGATGAAGTACTGGGCGACAACACCGGCGTCACGGGCATGCGCATCAAACATGCCAAAACAGGAGCGACTGCAGACAAACAGCTGCAGGGCGTGTTTATCGCGATCGGCCACAAACCGAATACCGATATCTTCGAGGGCCAACTCGACATGAAAAACGGTTACATCATCACCCACAGCGGACTCCAGGGTAATGCCACGGCTACCAGCATACCCGGCGTGTTTGCCGCAGGGGACGTGCAGGACCATGTCTACCGCCAGGCAGTCACCAGCGCCGGCACCGGTTGCATGGCTGCGCTCGACGCCCAGAAATATCTGGAAAACAAAGGGCTGGTCTGAACAGCAGGCATTGACGGGTATGGGCAGTGAAACGGACCAAGCCTCTCACAGGCAACACTCAGCCTAAGGACGATGAACTCCTGCGTTCGGCGCTGGCTGATGTCACGCCGCTGCCTCCCGACAATCGCGCCCGCCTGGAGCGACCGCGCCCCCGCCCGATTGCCGCACAACGCCAGCGTGACGAACAAGAAGTGCTGCTCGACACCCTCAGTGATGCACCCGCCTGGGAACAAGGTCTGGAAAACGGCGAAGAATTGCAGTTCCTGCGCGATGGCCTCTCAGCCCAACACCTGAAAAAGCTGCGCCGCGGCCACTGGGTCATCCAGGATCATCTCGACCTGCACGGACTGACGACACCTGAAGCGCGCCAGCTGACTGCGGAATTTCTCGCGCATTGCATACACGACGGATTACGCTGCATACGCATCGTGCATGGCAAAGGACTGCGTTCACCCAACCGCGAGCCTGTGCTGAAGAAAAAAGTGGCCGGCTGGCTGGCCCAGCGCGATGAAGTCCTGGCCTACTGCCAGGCACCGCAAAACGAAGGTGGCGGCGGCGCGGTGCTGGTACTGCTGCGCGCCGCGAAGTAAGTCCCCTCGGGGGGCGCCGCGAAGTAAGTCCCCTCGGGGGGCGCCGCGAAGTAAGTCCCCTCGGGGGGCGCCGCGAAGTAAGTCCCCTCGGGGGGCGCCGCGAAGCAAGTCCCCTTGGGGGGCGCCGCGAAGCAAGTCCCCTTGGGGGGCGCCGCGAAGCAAGTCCCCTTGGGGGGCGCCGCGAAGTAAGTCCCCTTGGGGGGCGCCGCGAAGTAAGTCCCCTTGGGGGGCGCCGCGAAGTAAGTCCCCTCGGGGGGCGCCGCGAAGTAAGTCCCCTCGGGGGGCGGAACGCGCAAAAAAAACGAACCCGTCTAAACTGCGGACTCGTCGGTCTCGCCGGTGCGGATGCGGATAACCTGCGCGACATCGCTGACGAAGATCTTGCCGTCACCGATCTTGCCGGTACGGGCGGCCTTGACCACCGCATCAATGGCAGCGTCCAGCAGCTTGTCCGGCACCACGACCTCGGCCTTTACCTTGGGCAGAAAATCGACGACATACTCTGCGCCACGGTAAAGCTCGGTATGCCCTTTCTGCCGGCCGAACCCCTTGACCTCGGTCACGGTCAGTCCGCTGACGCCAATTTCTGACAGCGCCTCGCGTACCTCATCCAGCTTGAAGGGCTTGAATATTGCCTCGATTTTTTTCATGTCTGCTCCGGCGGCATGCTGTTTGGTGCGGATAAGAATAGCACAAGGTTCTATTCTGCCACGACCTCAGTGCCTGACACCTCAGTGACCTCAGTGCCTGACACCTCAGTGCCTGAACTTGTTGGTAATGGGATAACGCCAGTCCTTGCCGAATCCCCGGCTGGTAATGCGTATGCCTACCGGCGACTGGCGACGCTTGTATTCGCTGTTGCGGAGCAACCCCACCACCCGCCCCACGTCAGCCGGCGCATGGCCCATCGCCACGATTTCCTGCGGGCTGCGGTATTGCTCGACATATGCCTCCATGATCGCGTCCAACACGTCATAGGGCGGCAGGCTGTCCTGGTCTTTCTGGTCGGGACGGAGTTCCGCGGAGGGCGGGCGCTCGATGACCCGCCGCGGTATCACCAGCCCCAGCGTATTGCGGTACTCCGCCAGACGGTAAACCAGCGTTTTCTTGATGTCCTTGAGCACCGCAAAACCGCCGGCCATGTCTCCGTAGAGCGTGGCATAACCGGTGCCCATCTCGCTCTTGTTTCCGGTCGTCAGCACGATTGCACCAGTTTTGTTGGACATGGCCATCAGCAATGTGCCGCGGATGCGCGCTTGCAGATTTTCCTCAGTTACATCCTCTGCCAGGCCACGGAATTCGTCTGCAAGCACGGCGCCAAAAGCGTCAAAAACCGGCCGGATTGCGAGTTCGGAATACCGCGCCCCCATGGTCCGCGCCTGCGCCTTGGCATCCTCGCAACTCATGCCTGCGGTGTACTGCGAAGGCATCATCACGGCATGCACCTTGTCCGCACCCAGCGCATCGATCGCAACCGCCAGCGTCAGTGCAGAATCTATGCCGCCGGACAGGCCCAGCAGGGCTCCGGGAAATCCGTTCTTGCCGAGATAATCGCGCACCCCCAGCGTCAGTGCGCTGTAGACATCCTGTTCCAGCGTAACCGTCGGCGCCACCTCGCCCTTGACCGGTATGCCACCGACCACCTCAACCAGGGCAACTATCTCCTTGAATGCAGGCAACTGGTGAGTCAGTTCGCCACGACCATCCACTGCGAATGATGCGCCGTCGAACACCAATTCATCCTGCCCGCCCACCTGGTTCGCATAAACCACCGGCATCCCGGTCTTGCCCACCCGTTCGCGCACGACTTCGTAGCGGGTCAGTTGCTTGTTGATGTGGTACGGCGAAGCATTCAGCACAAACAGCAGTTGCGCCCCCGCCTCGCGCGCCGCCTTTGCCGCGGGCTCTTCCCAGACATCGGCGCATATATTGATGCCGATGTGCACTCCCTCGTGTTCAAAAACACAGGGCGTATCGCCAGAATCAAAGTAACGTTCTTCGTCGAATACCGTGTAATTGGGTAGCGTGCGCTTCAGGTAAGTGGCAACCACCTTGCCATCGCGAATCACCGACGCCGCGTTGTAACGCTTGCTGCCGACCTGATGCGGATGCCCCAGCACGACGGTAATATCCGATACTTCACGAACCATGCGCTGGAATTCTTCGTCACAGGCGCGAAAAAAATCATCCCGCAGCAGCAGATCTTCGGGCGGATAACCCGACAACGCGAGTTCAGTTGTCAGCAACAGACTGGCGCCATTCGCCTTGGCGCGACGCGCGGCATCCAAAATTTTTGCCGCGTTGCCTGCAAGATCACCAACGGTTAAATTAAGTTGTGCAATCGCTATTTTCATGTCGCTAATATATCATTGGCACACGCACCTATTCGCACACCCACTGCGACCCTATTGCGAACTTTTTGCGCACCCGCCCCCTTTCACAAAAATGCCGCAGCCGCCGCATCCATCCCCTGCCAGCCGGCATACAGGACGTGCGCCAGAGCCAGTGCATGATGCCGGCCGGTGCCTGCAGCACATGAAGTCGCACCGGAATCACACGCATTGAAACTGCATACAGTCTCGTCGCTGGAAAAGGTTGCGCCGCAGGAGTGGGATCAGCTCGCGGGCAACGATCCGTTCCTGCAACACGCTTTTCTGCACGCACTGCACACCACAGGCTGCGCCAGCCCGGAGACCGGCTGGGCACCGCAATACCTGCTGCTGCGCGATGGTGGCGAACTCGCCGGCGCCATACCGCTGTACCTCAAGGGCCACTCCTACGGCGAGTACGTATTCGACTGGGCGTGGGCCGATGCCTATCACCGCCATGGCATCGAGTATTACCCCAAACTGCTGAGTGCAATTCCTTTCACGCCAGTCGTCGGCACCAGACTGCTGGCACGGCGCCCTGAATACCGCAGCCAGCTCATCGCTGGTGCGCTGGAGCTTGCCCGGCAGACAAAAACCACGTCGCTACATGTGCTGTTCCCCTCCGCCGCGGACGGGGAATGCCTGGCGGCACACGGCTTCCTGCTCCGCCAGGGACGCCAGTTCCACTGGAAAAACGACAACTACACTGATTTTGATGATTTCCTCGGACGGCTCAGTCATGACAAGCGCAAGAAAATACGCCAGGAACGCAGAAAAGTACGCGATGCAGGCATCACGTTTCGCTGGCTGGAAGGCACCGACATCAGCGCCGAGTACTGGGCGTTTTTCGTCCGTTGCTACCACCAGACCTATCACGAACATCATTCCTCACCGTACCTGAGCCTCGATTTTTTCAAGCGCATCGGCGCCGCCATGCCCGGCAACATTGCTCTGGTGTGCGCGGAGCGCGCCGGCAATCCTGTCGCCGCTTCGCTGCTGATCCACAACCACACCCACCTCTACGGCCGTCACTGGGGCGCCATCGAGCACCATCCGCTGCTGCACTTCGAGGCCTGCTATTACCAGGGCATTGAGTATGCAATTGCCCGCAATCTGCAGGTGTTCGAGGGCGGCGCACAGGGTGAACACAAAATGGCACGCGGCCTGATGCCAGTAAACACGCAGTCGGCGCACTGGCTCGCGCATCCGGAATTTGCAGCAGCGATCGAGAATTTTCTGGGCCAGGAGTCCGCACTGATGGACCAGCATGACCACGAACTGGCCGCACGCTCGCCGTTCCGGTCCGGCACAGACCCACTACCCGATTGACTTGCCGCATGTACCGGCGACGGAAGCCCCCCTAAATCCGCAGCGTTACCAATTCATCCGTATTCCCGTATAGTTAGCCGATTCAATCCCGGACTTACAAATGAAGTTCTGCAGTCATTGCGGCAGCACAGTCGCGCTCAAAATACCTGATGGCGACAACTTGCCGCGCCATGTTTGTGATGCCTGTGGCACCATTCACTATCAGAACCCAAAAATCATCGTCGGCTGCATCGCCGAATGGGAACAGCGCATCTTGCTGTGCCGCCGCGCCATCGAACCGCGCCACGGCCTGTGGACCGTACCCGCCGGTTTCATGGAAAACGGCGAAACTACCGCACAAGGCGCAGCACGCGAAACCCTGGAAGAAGCGAATGCCCGGGTTGAAATCGGCCCTTTGTACGCGATGTACAACATTCCGCACATCAATCAGGTTTACATCCTGTTTCGCGCCCGCCTGCTTGATCTCGATTTCAGTGCCGGCGCCGAGTCGCTGGAGGTCGGGTTGCACAGCGAGCATGAAATTCCCTGGGAGCAGATCGCGTTTGCCACGGTCCGCAATACGCTGCAACACTATTACGCTGACAGGAAATCAGGGGCGTACCAGTTCCACCTGGGCACCATAGAAGCGGCAACACGCAGGAATTAGCCCGCTCCTGCCGGACGCAATGCCCTGGCCAAAATACTCTAAAATCCAGACTGTCGAGCATCACCTGAAACCGCATCCGGAGAATCTGATGACTGCCGCGCATTCCGTAACCAAAACCGCCTTCCTGTGGGAAGACCCCCTGCTGCTCGATGAACTGCTGAGCGATGAAGAGCGCATGGTTCGCGATACTGCACGCGCCTACTGCCAGGACAAACTGATGCCGCGAGTGGTCGAAGCCAACCGCCACGAAAAATTCCATCGCGAGATCATGAACGAGATGGGAGAGCTCGGCTTTCTCGGCCCGACGATCGAAGGTTATGGCTGCGCCGGCGTCAATCACGTCTGCTACGGCCTGATCGCGCGCGAAGTCGAGCGCGTCGACAGCGGTTACCGCTCTGCGCTGTCCGTGCAGTCCAGTCTGGTGATGTATCCGATCTATGCCTTCGGCAGCGAAGCGCAGAAACAGCGATTTTTACCGAAGCTGGCCACCGGCGAATGGATCGGCTGTTTTGGCCTGACCGAGCCCAACGCCGGCTCCGATCCCGCCGGCATGACCACGCGCGGCAAAAAAACCGACGGCGGTTACCTGGTCAGCGGCGCGAAAATGTGGATCACCAATGCTCCGCTCGCCGACGTGCTGATGGTATGGGCCAAGGATGATGGCGGCGTCATCCGCGGCTTCATCCTCGAAAAAGGCATGAAAGGCCTGTCGACGCCAAAAATCGAAGGCAAATTCAGCCTGCGTTCATCGATCACCGGCGAGATCGTCATGGACAACGTTTTTGTGCCCGAAGAAAATGTGCTGCCCGATGTATCAGGACTCAAGGGACCATTCTCGTGCCTTAACAAGGCGCGCTACGGCATCGCCTGGGGCGCGCTGGGTGCTGCGGAATTCTGCTGGCAGGCTGCGCGTAATTACACGCTGGAACGCAAACAGTTCGGCCGGCCGCTCGCCGCCAACCAGCTGGTGCAGTTAAAACTGGTCAACATGCAGACTGAAATCACGCTGGGACTGCACGCCGTATTGCGGCTGGGTCGCCTGATCGATGAAGGCCGCGTGGCGCCGGAAATGATCTCCCTGCTGAAACGCAATTCCTGCGGCAAGTCCCTGGATATCGCCCGCGTCGCACGCGACATGCACGGTGGCAACGGCATCGCCGACGAATTCCACATAATCCGCCATGTCATGAATCTGGAAGCAGTCAACACCTACGAAGGCACCCACGACATCCACGCCCTGATCCTCGGCCGCGCACAGACCGGGATTCCGGCATTCTGACCTCGGCGAACCGGAGACACACCCATGATTGATATCAAACCCACGGGTGCCGCGCTGGGCGCAGAAATTCGCGGCATCAATCTGTCGCAGGCTATGGATGACGCCACATTCAGCGCCATCGAAGCGGCGCTGCATGAACATGAAGTCATATTCTTCCGCAAACAGAAGATTGCCCCAGAACAGCATCTTGCGTTCAGCCGGCGCTTCGGTGAACTGGAAAAACACGTGCGCGTGGATTGCTGCAAGCCGGGCTATCCAGAAATATTTGTGGTCTCCAACATCATGGAAAACGGCAAGCCCATAGGCACCCAGGATGCCGGCCTGTTCTGGCATTCCGACCTGGCCTACATGGCGGAACCCAGCCGCGGCTCGCTGTTCTACGCGCACGAAGTTCCCCATGACGATGCCGGAAAACCCCTGGGCGACACGATGTTTGCCAGCACTACGGCCGCATGGTACGCATTGCCTGAAGACATCAAACAACGTGTAGCCGGCCGCCGCGCAGTAACGTCCTACGCCAAGGGTTATTACCGCGACCGCAACAGCGGCCCGCGACCGCCACTGACCGAGGCACAGAAGGCCCGCACCCCGGATGTGGAGCACCCGATCATGCGCACCCATCCCTACAGTGAAAGGCCCTGCCTGTTTGTGAATGATGGTTACACCGCGCGTATCGTCGGCATGAATGAAGAGGAATCAGGGCCGCTACTGGAACAGTTGTTCCGGCACTTGGCGCAGCCTGCATTCATTTATCACCACCAGTGGCAGGCGGGCGATTTTCTGATCTGGGACAACTGCTCCACCCAGCACCGCGCAGTGTTCGACTACGCGCTGCCGCAACGCCGGCGCATGGAACGCACGACGCTGTGTGGAACGGCGCCGTTCTGATCTGCTGATTTCCTCTGCCGTGCAAGGCGGCGTGACGGCCGCCTGCAACCTGAAATACTCAGCCGCCCAGAAACAGCCGTCCCACGTCCGGATTTTTCAGTAGTTCATCCCCCGGCGCCGCCAGTGCTATCTCCCCGGAGACCAGCACATAACCAATATCAGCGAATTCCAGACCCCGCTTGGCATTCTGCTCGACCATGATGATGGTCTTGCCTTCGGTTTTCTGCAGGTCGGTCAGGATGTCGAATACCAGATCAATGAAGCGCGGCTCCAGCCCGATGGAGGGCTCATCGACCAGCAGCACTTCCGGCTCCATGACCAGTGCGCGTGAAATCTCGAGCAACCGGCGTTCACCGCCCGACAGCACCTTGGCGGCATGTTTGCGCCGCACCGCCAGCCGGTCGTATTTTGCAAACACGCGTTCGGCTCTTTTTTTCGCCTCGTCAGGATCATTCAGCAGGTAGCCGCCCATCCACAGGTTTTCTTCGACGGTCATGTCGGGAAACACCGATTTATCCTGCAGGATATAGGCTATGCCCGCCTGCTTCAGCGTCTGGTTGGCGCCCAGCTTGGTGATGTCCTTCTTGTTATCGCCTTCACCGATGCGGATGCGCCCATCGAAAATATTGGTGAGGCCATAAATGGAATGCAGGATGGTGGATTTGCCTGCGCCATTGGGGCCGATCAGGCATAGCGACTGCCCACGTCCGACCTGCAGATTGAAGTCATGCAGGATTTCCATTTTTCCGTAACCCGCGCTGAGTCCTTCGATCTCAACAAACGGCTTGTTGTTGGCGAGTGCCGCAATTTTCTCGCGCGTGACGCCCTCACCCAGCTTGGCGGCTTCACGGTTGACCTGCTCCACCGACATCACGACATCGACACTGCCCTGGTGATAGCCCGTAGATAATTTTTTATCGTCGGCCATCAGTGTGCTCCCAGATAGGCGTCGATGACGCGTTTGTCATTCTGAATCATGTCCGGCGTTCCTTCGGCCAGCAATTCGCCATGTGCCAGGCAATAAATATGCTCCGCCATGTTCATGATCACCCGCATATTGTGTTCGATGATGAACATGGTGATGCCGAACTCCTTGTTGGCGCGCTGCAGCCGGTCGATCAGTCCGTTGATCAGCGTGGGATTAATGCCAGCCGTCGGTTCATCAAGCAGCAGCACCTTGGGTTCGTTCATCAGCGCCATCGCAAACTCCAGCAGCTTCTGCTGCCCGAACGACAGCGAACCCGCCATCAGATTGCGTTTGGCATAAAGCCCGACAAACTCCAGCAGGTGCTCGGCACGCTCCACGATGGACGGCGAATAGGCCGCAAACATGTCACCCCAGGCCGCATTGCGGTGCGGGATCGAAATACGCATGTTCTCCAGGCAGTTCATGGCCGAGTAGATCCGCGTCTGCTGGAACGTGCGCACCAGTCCCAGCCGGGCGATTTTCGGCACCGTGAGGCTTGATATCTCCCGGCCCTGGAAATGAATGGAACCGGAGTCTATCGGGTGATAACCCACAATCGAATTGAACAGCGTGGTCTTGCCCGATCCATTGGGGCCGATCAGGCCGGTAATGCGGCCCTCCGGCACCGTCAGCGAAACATTGCTGTTGGCAACCACGCCGCCGAATGACTTGCTGACATTTTTGACTTCCATCACGACGTTGCTCATTGTGCGTCCTCCCGTCGTGAAATCGTGGCCCTGGTATCCACCACCAGTCCGAAGCGTTCAGGCCATTTCTCCCGCATCCAGCCCATGATGCCCTGCTGGAAATAAACGACGTTGACGATGATCAGCAAGCCGAGCGCGATCCACTGCCAGCCCAGCAGATAAGTCCAGGTCACTTCCTTCACCACGTGGAACAGCGTGGCGCCGATGATCGGCCCCCACAGCGTGCCCTTGCCGCCGAGCAGCGTCATCGCCACCATAAAAATGCCGAAGGTGAGTGTCGGATACGCCACTTCCAGGGGTTCGATAAAGCCGGTCATGTTGCCGAACAGCCCGCCGACGATGCCGAGGAAAAAGGCGGAGATCGACCACGCCACCATCTTGTAGCGGGTGGTATGCAGACCCATGGCCTCGGCCTTGTCCTCGTCATCGCGTATCGCATTGAGCGCGAGACCAAAACGCGTGCCGTAGAGCCAGCGCAGAAAGAAATAACATGCGATCGAAGTCGCCATGCACAGGCTGTAGAAAAACAGCGAGCGCGCCCCCGGTTCGCCGGGAAACACCGGCATCGAGAGGCCGCCGCCACCGCCGACGTAATCCCAGGCCCCTGTCAGTTCTGCGGCGGCCAAGGCAGCGCCGAGCGTGCCGATGGCAAAATACGGCCCACGCAGTCCCAGCAACACCCAGCTCAATGCAGCCGCAACCACAAAAGCTGCCACAGCCGCAAACACCAGGCCCAGTGCGATGCCCATGTAATACTGCTGATCAGTGAAATCAACCTTGATCGCACCGAATGCAGCGGTGTATTCAGCGACATCGTAGAACATGCCGATCTGCACGATTGCACAGGCATACATGCCCACCCCGAAAAACAGGATGTTGCCCAGCGAGTTGTAGCCCATCTGTCCGCCCAAGGTGTCCCAGGTGAGCGCGAACAGGATCATGATCCACAGCATTGCGAACTGGAACACCAGTCCGGGAAACAGCAGCGGCGCCGCAATGCCTGCGGCGAGGATCGTTACGTGCAATATGAGAGAGTTTCTGGTCATTGGAGCACCTGACGGTGGCGCTGCAGTAACAGCCGGCGCCAGATGAGCACAATGAGCAGCAGACAGACCACAGTTGCCTGCTGGAACTGCGCGCCGAGGATGAAGCCGCTGAACTGCTCAATGCTGCCCAGGCCCAGTGCCATGATGATGACGCCCGGCAGATTGCCCAGACCCGCAGCAGTCACGATGACGAAGGCGCGCACCGAGTAGGCAATACCGTAGAACGGCTGCAGCACCCAGATCATTGAAATGAGCACGCCGGCCACACCGCAGATGGCGGAATTGAGCGAAAAGGTAAACGCGTAGACTTTCTCGGTATCGATACCCATCACCCGTGCCGCACGCGCATCCTGCGCGGTGGCACGGATCGCCTGTCCCATACGGCTGCGTTTCATGAACAGCACCAGCGCCAGCGCCAGCAGTCCGCACAACACGAATGAAATCATGCGGATGTCTGTCACCGTCACCAGGCCATCGAACAATGTACGCGTCTTGAAGCCGGAGTCGGCTGTCAGCACTTCGGGGCCGAATATCAGATTCATACCCTGCTGCATGACAATCGCCAGCCCGAAAGTAGCTAGCAACGATGTAAACAATTCACGCTGGATGACACGGTTGATCACCAGCTTGTAGATAATCCAGCCATACAGGAACATCACCGCGGCCACCGGGAATATAGTCAATATGGGATGCAGGCCGAAGTTCGAGAACGTATAGCCCAGGTATCCGCCCATCATGACGAAGTCGCCCTGTGCCAGATTTTTAACGTTGGTCACGCCCCAGACCAGGGCCAGACCATAGGCGGCCAGCGCAAACACCGCGCCGATCAACACACCGTTCAGCAACAACTGCACGATAAAAACCGGTGCAGCAGTCAGGATTTCTACATTACTCCACATAGGCAAGTCACAGTGAGCCACCTGCAGGCCCCGAAGGGCTCGCCTGTGTCTACACCTCCTCCAATATTATTTTGTGTTACTTTTTTGTAACTACTTGCTGGCTTGCTTCATGCTGCCGCCACCCGCGTGCCGCGGATAATCCAGCTTGTGTGAAGCAAACTTGGACGGCGCAACCACGTTGTAATCCCCGTTCTGTATCTGGCGCAGCACCATGGGCTTGGCAATATTGTTGCCCGCCTTGCTGAACTTGACCGGGCCATAAAAAGTCATCATATCGGTAGCCGCAATCGCATCACGCAGCTTTTCGGTGTCAAAACTCTGTGCGCGCTTGAACGCATCCGCCCATACCAGAACCGCGGCCGAGCCCTGAGCGGACTGATACGGCACCGTCTTGTAATCCGGATGAGTTTTCAGAAAAAGCGTGTTGTATTCAGCAGCCGATCCAAACACCGGATCCTTGTAGCTCAGAGTTTCCGCCCATTGCGTCGGGCACAGGATACCTTCTGCGCCTTTGCCGAATTTGCCGACCAGATCAGCGGATTCGCAATGCGTGAACGCAACGAGAGGAACACCGATGTTCATCTCGTTCAACTGGCGGGTCGCCGTGGTCGCTCCTTTGGTATGGCCGGAGACCACGAGCAGGTCGGGTTTCAGCGCTTTGACCTTGGTCATCGTCGCCGTCATGTCACTCAGATCACGTGGCAGTTTGTCGTCGATAACCGCCTTCATGCCAAACTTCTTCATGTCATCGAGCACACCGGCCCGTACGTCCAGCGAAAACGGATCATTCTCGAACGCCATTGCCACCTTGACGTCGCTGGCCTTCTTGCCGTTTTTCTCCGCGACCTCTGCTGCGAGCGCCACCGCACTGGCAAGATACTGCTCCGACGTCGACAGCACGGCAAACATGTAGCGATAGCCCTGGGTAAAGAGCGAGCGCGACGCGCCTTCGGCTTCAATCATCGGAATCTTGTATTTTTCGATTACCGGCGCAGCGGCCTTGGTCGTGCCGGAGCTGTACGGTCCAAGCACATACTTGACCTTGTCCTGGTTGATCAGACGCTCCAGCAACTGTGCCGTGCGGGCGGGAGTCGATTCATCGTCATAGTATTTGACGGACAGCTTGTAGACTTTCCCGCCGATGGTGACGCCACCCTTTTCGTTGACCATTTTGACCGCGAGGTCGTAGCCGTCGCGGGCATTCTTCCCTTCCTGGGAATACTTGCCGGTGATCGATATGGCAGAGCCGAGGATGATCGTGTCGCCCTCGACTTTCGCATGTGCAGGTAATGTGGCAAGCCCGCCGAATCCGACAAAAGCGCTGATTGCCAGTGCCTGCGCGATAGCAGTACGCCGAAACAGTTTGTGCATGATATTGCTCCTCCTGTTATTGAATTGTAGTAACGCTTGCGTAACGGTCCCGCCTGTGCAAACGTTCTTTACCGCAATTTAACTGCAAACACTGAGCGTGAACACACCTGATTACCGATCAGCAGCCGCTTTTCATATCGCGACATCTGATTCTGCACATCTTGCACTTTCAACGCTAAGTTTGACAATTGTAACTACAATACGGACTCGCTCTGACGTGAAAAGTTGCATACTCACCCATTAAGTAATTGTTTTTACAACTTTATTTTTTATTTTCAGTCACTCAAAATTTCCCCTCATAACCATGCCGCAGCAAAAAAACGCTGTCGGCAATACGCTGCAGGCGCCTCAACCCATCATGCAACCCCTCGCTCGCTGCACAGCAATGTTGCTGCTGATGTTCTGCGCCACGTTCGCGCGCGCGGAACCCATACCCCCCGGCAGCAGCCAGCGCGACATCGACATCGGCGGCGAAATCATCACGCTGCATACTTACAAGCCATTCCGTTACAACGGTGGCCCCATCCTGCTGGTCTTGCACGGCCTGGGCGTCAATGCCCCGGGTTATCGCAATCACGCGATACCGCTGGCCGAAGCACACAATTTCCTGGTCATCGCGCCGCTGTTCGACCGTAAACGCTTTCCGACCTGGCGCTACCAGACCGGCGGACTGGTCCGCAATCAGCGCACGACCGAAGAACTCAAGCTGCAACCCGAAGCGCAATGGACCGGCCGTCTGTTCCTGGACATCATAGATGCCGTACGCACGGTCGAAGGTCGCCCGGATCTGGCGTATTCACTGACCGGCCATTCGGCGGGTGGTCAGGCACTGTCGCGCTTCGCCGCCTTCATGCCGAATACCGCGCGACACATCATCATCGCCAATCCCTCGACTTACCTGTGGCCCTCACGTGAAGAACGTTTTCCCTATGGCTACGGCGGCCTGCCCGCGGCACTGGCGGATGACGCTGCAATGCAACGTTATCTGGCGCAGCCGGTCACCTTGCTGCTGGGCACTGCCGATATAAAGCGCGACGGCGACCTCAACGTGCGCGAAGGTGCAGAACGGCAAGGTGCCAATCGTTATGAGCGCGGGCACAATGCTTTTCGCGCCGCACAGACACTGGCGCAGGAGCGTGGCTGGGCGTTCAACTGGCGGTTGATAGAAGTGCCGGATGTCGCACACAGCGCGCGGCGCATGTTCGGCAGCGCGGAGGCGTTGCGCGCATTCTCTGCGTACTGACCGACGGCACCCGCCCTACTTCGGCGCGGGTTTGCGCAACTCCACTGGTTTTTTTTGCGCGCGCACCCTGAGGTTGAGCATCTCCACCGCCACTGCAAACGCCATCGCAAAGTAGATATAGCCCTTCGGTATGTGCATGTCCCAGCCCTCACCGATCAGGGCGACGCCGACCAGCAGCAGGAACGATAGCGCCAGCATCTTGATGGTCGGATGACGGTCGACAAACTCGCCGATCGGTCCCGCAGCGAACAGCATGACACCCACCGCGATGACAATGGCGACCACCATGATGGACAGTTCGTCCACCATGCCCACAGCGGTAATTACCGAATCCAGCGAAAACACGATGTCGATGATGGCGATCTGAAGAATGACCGCGCCGAAAGTTGCGGTGACCACGGCGGCACTGCCCGACGCATCGTCCTCACCCTCCAGAGAATTGTGTATTTCATGCACGCTCTTCCACATCAGGAACAGGCCGCCGCCGATCAGTATCAGGTCGCGTCCCGAGATTTCCTTGCCGAACAGGTCGAACAGCGGCGCCGTCAGGGTCATCAGCCAGGTCAATGTGAACAGCAGGCCGATGCGCGTCACCATGGCAAACATCAGGCCAATGGTCCGCGCCCGCGCTCGCTGGTGCTCCGGTAGCCGAGCGCAAAGTATCGAAATGAAAATGATGTTGTCGACCCCGAGCACGATTTCCAGCGCAGTCAGTGTCGCCAGCGCAAGCCAAGCGTGTGGGTCTGCCAGCCATTCCATGGTTTTATCTTTTAATCAGTAAAAACAAAAGGTTGCGCATTATTTCAGTGTCGACGTTCGGTCGCAACTTGCACGATCGCTACGCCTGCGCCCGGTTTTATTATAGTGAGATCAGGCAGGCTGCATCATGAAACTTCGTAACTCAGCGCCCAGATTGCGAAACCTCGACCATGCGGCGTTGCCCAAACTGCTACAGTCAATGCCTCACGCCATCGAAACGGAACAGTCCGACATGCCCGCACACACTGCCCCCGCTACCGCACCGGAACCCGCCGCGGCTCCGGCATTGTCCATTTCACAGCAGATCGCCGAATTCGCCGCAGCGCTGACACCGGCGGCCATCCCGGAAAACATCCGCGAACGCGCAAAGCTGCATGTGCTGGATGTGGTCGGCACCGCGCTCGCTGCAACCCGCTTCGATTTCGCGCAACATGCGCTGGCCGGCATCAGCAATCTGGCCGAAGGCGGAAACAACAGCGTGATCGGCATGCATGTGAAATTGCCGATGCGTGATGCCGTACTGATGAACGGCATACTTGCCCACGGCCTGGATTACGACGACACGCATCCCGGCGCCATCGTGCATCCCACCGCCAGCGCCTTTCCCTGCACGCTGGGTGTCGCCGAAAACCGCGATGCATCGGGCGCCGATCTGCTGACGGCATACATCCTCGGTGTAGAAATCGCCACGCGTCTTGGCGTAGCCGCCGCAGGCACCATGCATACGCAGGGTTTTCACACCACCGGTATCGCCGGGCATTTCGGCTGTGCAGTCGCCGCCGGCAAACTGTTCAACCTCAGTCCGCAACGCATGCAATATGCGCAGGGATTTGCTGGCAGCACTGCGTCGGCAATTTCCGAGCACCGCGCCGACGGCGCCTGGAACAAGCGTCTGCATCCGGGCTGGGCTGGCGTGGGCGGCATCACCGCGGCAGGTCTCGCCAGCGGCGGTTTTATCGGCACGCGAAAAATCTATGAGGGCGCCGATGGCATATTCCGCTCGCACACCGGCGCACGTTTCAACGAAGTCGACATGGGCGCCATGACACGCAATCTCGGCAAGGAATGGCTGCTCAACGAAGTGGCGATCAAACCCTTTCCGATCTGTCACCTGCTGCATGCCTGCGCCGACTCGGCACTGGCGATCCGCCGCAAACACAATGTCAAAGCGGAAGATATCATCAAGGTGCGTGCGCTGCTGCATCCGGAAACTTTCCACTACATCGCCGAACCGCCGGAAATGCGCCGCCGCCCGGTGTCCGATTACATGGCCAAGTTCAGCGTGCAGTTCGTGCTTGCCGCCTGCTTTGTGCGCGGCAAGTTCGGTTTTGCCGAACTGGAAACCGATGCATTGAACGACGCAGAAATTCTCGCACTGGCGCAGAAAGTGCACCATGAAGCCGATCCGGATTCGGCGTTCCCGAAATATTTCTCCGGCGGCGTGGTCGTCACCACGCGTGACGGCCGCGAACTGGTGCACATGGAAAAAATAAACCGCGGCGCCGGTGAACGCGCGCTGTCGGCAGACGACATCACTGAAAAATTCTTCGACAACGCCACGCTGGTAATTGCCAAACCGCAAGCCGAACGCATCCGCAATGCAGTGCTTGCCATGGACCGGCACAGCACACGCGATTTGTGCCGTACGCTGGCATCATAAAATTTTCAATAAAATCAATTAGTTATATATGACACTCGATCTCGACCACCTGCGCAGCTGGATCGGCAAAAAAGAAACCCACCACGACATGGCCGCAGCCTGGCCCATCGCCGCACTGGCAGCGACGCTGGATCGCCGTGATCCGTTTCCGCAACCCGGAGATGCAATACCGCACAGCGGGCACTGGCTGTATTTTCTCGAAACCGCGCCCGGCTCCGACCTGAGTCATGACGGCCACCCCAAACGCGGCGGCTTCCTGCCACCGGTACCATTGCCGCGGCGCATGTGGGCCGGCGGCCGCATTGATTTCCGCCAGCCGGTACGTGTCGGCGAACACATCAGTCGCGAATCCGAGGTGATGTCCGTTGAAGCCAAGGAAGGCAAAAGCGGCAACCTGGTGTTCGTCATGGTGCGCCACACCGTAACCGCGGGCGGCCAGGTGGCCATCGTCGAAGAACACGACATCGTCTATCGCGACGCGGCAAAACCTGGTGAAAAACTGCCGGCGGGCAAATCGGCGCCGCAGACTGCGGTGTGGCGACGTGAATTACAAACCAATGAAGCTGCGCTGTTCCGCTATTCGGCGCTGATTTTCAACGCCCACCGCATCCACTACGACATCGACTATTGCCGCGACACCGAAGGTTACCCGGGCCTGATCGTGCACGGCCCGCTGCAGACCACGCTGCTGCTGGATTTATGCCGGCGCAGTGATCCGCGGCCGGTGCGCACGCTGGATTACCGCGCAACGCACCCGGTGTTCCATCAGGAAACCTTCAGCGTCAACGGCCAGCCGGCCGCCGACGGCAATTCGGTGGAACTGTGGACGGCAAACGCCGCCGGCTGCTACGCGATGCGCGGCACAGCGACGTTCTGATCTGGCAGTACGCGCAGCAGGCGTATTACAGATCTCGCCTTAAAGCCCCGATTGTCCCGGCGTCGCGCTGATCTTGTGGATGGACAGGTCGGAACCGTTGAATTCTTCTTCTTTGCTCAGCCGGATGCCGACCAGCATTTTCAGCACGCCGTAAACCAGGAATCCGCCGACCAGCGCAATGACCACGCCCAGCGCTGTGCCGATCAGCTGGGCACTGAAGCTGACACCGCCCAGACCGCCCAGCGCCTTGGCTCCGAATATGCCGCAGGCAATGCCGCCCCAGGCCCCGCACAAACCATGCAGCGGCCAGACACCGAGCACATCGTCTATTTTCAGCTTGTTCTGGGTCAGCGTGAACATGTAGACAAACAGCGCACCTGCGACGCCACCGGTGACCAAAGCGCCCACCGGATGCATGACATCCGAGCCCGCGCACACCGCCACCAGTCCGGCGAGCGGACCGTTGTGCACGAAACCCGGATCATTGCGGCCAACGATCAGGGCAATGATGATGCCCCCCGACATGGCCATCAGCGAATTGACTGCGACCAGTCCCGAAATCTTGTCGACCGTCTGCGCCGACATCACGTTGAAACCGAACCAGCCCACGGTCAGTATCCAGGCGCCCAGCGCCAGAAACGGAATGCTGGAAGGCGGATGCGCGGCAATCACGCCCTCCTTCGAATAACGACCGATGCGGGGCCCGAGCAGTATCACTGCAGCCAGCGCCAGCCAGCCGCCCACGGCATGCACCACCACCGAGCCGGCAAAGTCATGAAACTTGGCGCCAGTGGCTGCTTCGATCCAGGGCTGTATGCCGTAACGGTCATTCCACGCGATGCCTTCGAAGAACGGATAAACCAGACCGACTATCAGTGCAGTCGCCAGCAGCTGCGGGTTGAATTTCGCGCGTTCGGCAATGCCGCCGGAAATAATCGCCGGCACCGCTGCGGCAAAGGTCAGCAGGAAGAAAAACTTGGTGACCTCGAACCCGCTTTTTTCCGCGAGTTGTTCGGCGCCGACCATAAACGACACGCCGTAAGCCACGCCGTATCCGATGAAAAAATAAACGATGGTGGATACCGCGAAGTCGCAGAGTATCTTGACCAGTGCATTGACCTGGTTCTTGCTGCGTACCGTGCCGACTTCCAGAAAGGCAAAGCCCGAATGCATGGCCAACACCATGATCGCGCCCAGCAGTATGAACAGTGTGTCGGTGCTGATTTTGACGGCTTCCATGAGCATCCTCCCTGAAAAGTTATTCCCGAATCCGCAAGCAATACTTGTTCCCGAATTCAAGCCATTGTTTTTAATAGAATTAACTAAACAAAGTTGCCGCGGATCGCACTTGTTTGGTGCTTTATCAAATTAAATGCACTATACATGTGCGCTTATCGGCAATGACGAATACCCGCCGGCCAGCTCGGCCCCACCTCCGGTGAAACCCGGTAAATCGTTGAATAATAAAGAACAACTAAGTATATTCAGCAGCCATGTCCCCCACCCCTGCCGCACCACTTCAAGGTGACCGTCCGCTGACCCTGGCGCAACTGGTTGGCGACCTGCTTACCGACAAGCTGGTGCCCAAGGAAGATGCGGAAAAACTGGTGGCCAATCGCCGCTACAGCCGCACCGAGGTGCATCCGCTGGTCATCATCGCCGACCAGAAATGGAAAGACCCGCGCAATCCGCGGAAACTGCTGGGCCTGGAATCGCTGACGCAGTGGCTCGCCGAAAAATCCGGCATGCCCTACCTGCATATCGACCCCTTCAAGATCGACTTCACTGCGGCGACCAAGGTGATGTCGAACGCCTACGCCGCGCGCTACAAGATCCTGCCGATCAGCGTGACCACACGCGAAGCCACCATCGCCACTGCCGAGCCCTGGGTGCGCGGCTGGGAAGACTCGCTGAAGCAGGTGCTGCGCCTGGACATCAAGCGCGTCATCGCCAACCCCGTAGACATCCAGAGTTATATCGTCGAGTTCTACAACCTGGCCCGCTCTGTCAAAGGCGCCACCGACAAGGACAAAGGCACGGCGTCCGACATCGCCAATTTTGAACAGCTGGTACAACTCGGCCGCAGCGGCCAGCTGGATGCCAACGACCAGCACGTCGTCCACATCTGCGATTGGTTGTTCAACTACGCGTTCGAACAACGCGCCAGCGACATCCACATGGAACCGCGGCGCGACGTCGGCAATGTCCGCTTCCGCATCGACGGCGTGCTGCACCAGGTCTACCAGATCCCGACGCCGGTCATGGTGGCCATGACTTCGCGCATCAAGGTGCTGGGGCGCATGGACGTTGTTGAAAAACGCCGCCCGCAGGATGGTCGCCTGAAGACCGTGACGCCCGACGGTACCGAAGTCGAATTGCGCCTGTCGACCATGCCCACGGCCTTCGGCGAAAAAATGGTGATGCGGATATTCGACCCGGAAAACCTGGTCAAGGACTACAAGGAACTGGGGTTCTCCGACGAGGAAGAAAAAAAGTGGATGCAGATATCAACCTCGCCCCACGGCATCATCCTCGTCACCGGGCCCACCGGCTCCGGCAAGACCACGACGCTGTATTCGACACTGAAGGAACTGGCCAAGCCCGAAGTCAATGTCTGTTCGGTTGAAGATCCGATCGAGATGGTCGAACCCTCCTTCAACCAGATGCAGGTGCAGACCGTCATCGGGGTTGATTTCGCCTCGGGCATCCGCACGCTGATGCGCCAGGATCCGGACATCATCATGGTCGGCGAGATTCGCGACCTTGAAACCGCCGAAATGGCTATCCAGGCCGCGCTGACCGGCCACCTGGTGCTGTCCACGCTGCACACCAACGACGCGCCGGCCGCAGTCAGCCGCCTGCTCGACCTGGGCGTGCCGCCCTATCTGCTGCAATCCACGCTGCTGGGCGTCATGGCGCAACGGCTGGTGCGCACGCTGTGCCCGCACTGCAAAACCCGGCATGATTACGACGACGACTCATGGAACGATTTGGTTGCACCGTGGAAAGCGGCCAATCCCAAAGGCACGACGTACATCAACAACGGCTGCCTGGAATGCCGCATGACCGGCTACATGGGGCGCATCGGCGTTTATGAAATGATGACCATGTCACCGGCGCTGCGCGAGCGCGTCGTCACTTCGGCCGACCTGTCTGCCCTGCGTGATGCCGCCTTCAAGGACGGCATGAAACCGCTGCGCATCAGCGGCGCCATGAAAATCGCCGCCGGCCTCACCACCATAGACGAAATCATGAAAGTCGCGCCCCCGCCGGGCGGCGACCGCCGCAAGCAGCCGCGTTAGGTCCATACCGCAAGAACCGGGTCGCCAATATCGACCAGTCAGCGCTATGCTCCATTCATGAATGCCCCGCCGACCACCAGCCAGGATTACGCGCGCATCGCCCGTGCCATTACCTGGCTGCAGGCACAGGCGGCAGCACAACCCGATCTCGCCAGCGCTGCCCTGCACGCCGGACTCAGCGCAGCGCATTTCCAGCGCCTGTTCACGCGCTGGGCCGGCGTCAGCCCCAAACGCTTCCTGCAGTTCCTGACCATTGAAGATGCCAAGCGGCGCCTGGCCGAAACCCGCAACACGCTGGACCTCGCCGCCGACATCGGTCTGTCAGGTTCGGGACGGTTGCACGATCTGTTTGTCGCGCTGGAAGCGATGTCGCCGGGCGAAGCGCGTCTGGGCGGCGCCGGGCTCGATATCCGCCACGGCATTCATGACACCTGTTTTGGCCCGGCACTGATTGCGGCCACAACCCGCGGCGTCTGCGCACTGCATTTTGTCGATGATCACGATGCCGGCCTGCAGCAACTGCAGCGCGACTGGCCGCAGGCGCGCCTGCTGCACAATCCCGCGTCCACCGCCACGATCGCGCAGCAGATATTTGCACCGCTGGCTGATACCCCGCAGCAATCGCTGGCCGTGCTGGTCAAAGGTACCAACTTTCAGATCCAGGTCTGGCGTGCGCTGCTGGCACTGCCCGCAGGCGCCGTAACTACTTACGGTGATTTGGCTCTGGCCCTGGATAAACCCGCTGCAGCGCGCGCGGTCGGCACCGCCATCGGCGCCAACCCGATTGCGTATCTGATTCCCTGCCACCGGGTGATCCGCGCCACCGGCGCACTCACCGGTTACCGCTGGGGCAGTGCGCGCAAGTCCGCCATGCTGGGCTGGGAAGCGGCGCGTTCAGAACAATCGCACGCACCTCAGCCGTAATTAATTCAGCGGCAACAGGGCCTGCAACCCGGTCTCGGCAGCGATACATTTCAAATCAGCAATGGTGTCATCCGGCAACTGCAATCCCTCCTTGCGGTGACGCGCATCGTTGCGCGCTTCCATTTCACCGGGATAAAACACCTCATCAAAACCCTGCGCCAGCGGCACCGATTTGATCTCGGCCACGAACTGCTCCATGCGCGCGTTGAATTCAGTCAGCGGCTGCATGACTTCAATGTTGATCGCCATCATGAAATGGCCGCAGTTGCTTTTCTCTGCGGTTTTGTAGGGACTGTGCACCGCCGACAGGAACCCGCTGCCGGTCAGCACGCCCGACAACATGTCCACCATCGCGGCGATCGCATAACCCTTGTGCCCGGCCATCGGCAGGATGATGCCGTCAATGGCCGCCTGTGGATCGGTGGTCGGCGCACCATCGGCGGTAATCGCCCAGCCTTCGGGTATGGGCTGGCGTTTGTTACGCGCAAGATAAATCTTGCCACGCGCGACACCGGTGTTCGCCATGTCCACCACAAAGGGTGCATGGCGCCCGGCCGGCGCAGCGATCGACCACGGGTTGGTGCCGACGATTTTCTTGCGGCCGCCCCAGGGCGCCATTGCCGGCCCGCCGTTGGAAGACAACATCATCACGCAGCCGGCACGTGCGCCCATCAGCGTGTAATACATGCAGGTACCGAAATGATTGGACATGCGCACGCCGACGGCGGCAATGCCATGGATCTTGGCGCGTTTGGTCGCCTCTTCCGCCGCAAGCTTGGCCAGCACATGGCCGACGCCATCGTGGCCGTCGATCACCGCCAGCCCGCCGGCATCGACGACGAACTCCGGTGTCGTTACCGGATTCATGACCTTGTTGCGCAAACGGTCGAGATACCAGCCGAGGCGCAGCACGCCATGCGACTGGTGCCCCCACAAATCGGCCTGCACCAGCGTGTCGGCGATCAGTTGGGCATCGGCTTCGGGCACACCCTGCGCGGCATAAACCGCCGTGGCAAATTCGGCCAGTTTGACCGGGTCAATCGAAGGAGCAGGCATGATGTGATTTCCAGTAATTCAGATGATTAATGCCGGCGCATCGGGAACGGCAGCGCGTCCACCGTCGCGAGACGTAGCCATGTCATAACACCAGTTCGAGGCAGGTGCTGTTGATCGGCGTGTTGTCGTAATACGGCGCACAGCGCACAAAACCCAGCTCTCGATACAAACGCGTTGCTGACATCATCTGCGGCAGCGTGTCCAGCACCATGCGTGCGTAACCGGCGCTGCGGGCAAAGGTTATCGCCTGCTCTGCGAGCCGCCGGCCCAGCCCGGTACCGCGATATGGCCCGCGCACATACAGTCGCTTCATTTCGCAGCGCCCCGTGTCCAGCGGTCGCACACCGATACAGCCCGCCACGTCACTACCGGCGCGCGCCAGCAACAGCGTGCCCGCCGGCGGCGCGTAGCGCCCGGGCAGGCCTTCGATTTCCGTATCGAAATCCTGAAAACACAGATTAAAATTCAGCGACCCCGTGTATTCCAGGAACAGATCGCGCACGGTATCGAGGTCTGTACCCGGCGTCTCAACTGAAACAATATCCACGGCAGCGTCCGCGTATCAGTTGGCCCGGCTCAGCAGCCGCATGCCGCGGTCGAGGCCGTCGATGGTCAACGGGAACATGCGGTCGCCCATCAGTTGCCGGGTCATCGCAATCGACTCGTGGTAGTTCCACACCGCTTCGGGCTGCGGGTTAAGCCAGATCGCCCGCGAATACACCTGCAGCGCGCGCTGCAGCCACACTGCACCCGATTCCTCGTTGCTGTGTTCGACGCTGCCGCCGGGATAGCTGATTTCGTACGGGCTCATGGTCGCATCACCAACAAAAATCAATTTGTAGTCGTGGGGATAGGTATGCAGCACATCCCAGGTCGCCATGCGTTCGGTAGCGCGGCGGCGGTTGTCCTTCCACACGCGTTCGTACAGGAAATTGTGGAAATAGAAATATTCGAGATGCTTGAACTCGGTGCGCGTCGCCGAGAACAACTGCTCGCAGACACGGATGTGGTCGTCCATCGAACCACCGATATCGAGGAACAGCAGCACTTTCACCGCATTGTGCCGCTCCGGCACCATTTTGAGATCCAGCCAGCCGGCGTTTTTCGCCGTCGAGCGGATGGTGTCTTCCATGTCCAACTCTTCCGGCGCCCCGGTGCGCGCGAACTTCCTGAGCTTGCGCAACGCGACCTTGATGTTGCGTGTGCCCAACTCCACGGAGTCGTCGAGATTCCTGAACTCGCGCTGATCCCACACCTTCACCGCGCGGCGGTGGCGCGACTCGTGCTGACCGATGCGTATGCCTTCGGGGTTGTAACCGTAGGCGCCGAAGGGACTGGTCCCTCCCGTGCCTATCCACTTGCTGCCGCCCTGATGCCGGCCTTTCTGTTCTTCGAGGCGCTTTTTCAGCGTCTCCATCAGTTTGTCCCACCCACCCAGTGACTGGATCAGCTTCTTTTCTTCCTCGGTCAGGTTTTTCTCGACCAGCTTCCTCAGCCATTCTTCCGGAATCACTGCAGCCGCGGCATCGATGCCGACCACGCCCTTGAAATAGGCGGCAAAAACCAGGTCATAACGGTCGAAGAATTTTTCATCCTTGACCAGGCAGGTGCGGGCCAGGAAATAAAAATCCTCGACGCTGCCGAAGGCGACCTGCTTCTCCAGCGCCTCGACCAGCATCAGGAATTCCTTGATCGAGGCCGGCACGCCGCCCTGGCGCAGTTTGAGGAAAAATTCGATTAACATTTAAGGGACGTGCAAGGTGAAGGGTGAATCACTGCTTTCTGCGCGACATGAACACCAGGCGCTCGAACAGATGAACGTCCTGTTCATTTTTGATTAATGCACCATGCAGCGGCGGCACGATCTTGTGCGTCTCCTGGCTATACAGCGCCTCGGGCGGGATGTCTTCCGCCATCAACAGCTTCAGCCAGTCCAGCAATTCGGACGTCGTCGGTTTTTTCTTCAGCCCCGGCACGTCGCGGATTTCAAAAAACGCGTTCAGAGCCTGGCTCAGCAGTTTTTTCTTGATACCGGGGAAATGCACATCGACGATTTTCGCCATCGTCTCCGGATCCGGAAATCGGATGTAATGGAAAAAACAGCGGCGCAGGAAGGCGTCGGGCAGTTCCTTTTCATTGTTACTGGTGATGATCACCAGCGGCCGGTGTTTGGCCTTGATCAGTTGCTGGGTCTCGTAGACATAAAACTCCATGCGGTCGAGTTCGCGCAGCAGGTCGTTGGGGAATTCGATGTCGGCCTTGTCCACTTCATCAATCAGCAGCACTGCCGGTTCGTCCGCGGTAAAAGCCTTCCACAGCATGCCCTGCACGATGTAGTTGCCGATGTCCTTGACCTTGGGGTCGCCCAGTTGCGAATCGCGCAGTCGCGACACCGCGTCATATTCATACAGGCCGTGCTGGGCCTTGGTCGTCGATTTGATGTGCCATTCGAATAGCGGGCGTTTCAGCGCCTGCGCCACTTCCAGCGCGAGCATGGTCTTGCCGGTGCCCGGTTCGCCCTTGATCAGCAGCGGACGCTCCAGCGCCAGCGCGGCATTCACCGCCATCATCAGGTCGTCGGTGGCGACATAGTTTTCGGTACCCGTGAATCTAGACATACATTATCCTTTATAATCAATTACTTATACTAATTTTCCGCCTTGGCCAGCCTGCGCTCCACTTCCGCCAATTTTGCCCGCACCGCAGCGCCCACAAACAGTTGTGGCTGCGACGGCAAAAAACCCTGGGCACTTTCGCGCTCCGCAATCGACTTGCTGGCCCTACCGAACGCCTCTTCGAATGAGTAGGTCTTACGTAGCTCCTCATCGAACAAGGCCTGCGCCAGATAAGTGGCGTCCGAAGCGCTGCCGCAGCCGAAGGACTGGCGCTGCGCACTCGAGGCCGTAATGATCAGCGTGTGCTCATCCTGCAAGGGTTCGACAAAGCCGCCCGAATAACAGGCCGAGATCACGATCACCCGCCATTTGATGCCGGAGGCATCCAGCGCCTGTTTCAGCGCCGGCGGATCTATTGTATCCAGGCGCAATGGCCAGAGGTCCACCGACAACTGATGCGACTCCGAACCGTGTGAAGTCAGGTACAGCACCAGCAGGTCTTCATCCCGGTTCATCACACCGCCGATACGCCGCAGCGCCGCCGCCACACTGGTCATGCTGGCAAGCGGGTACGTATCCAGCGTCCGCGGATTGTTGAGCAGCACCACGGAACGGCCCGCCGCATCGAATCGTTGAGCAAACAGTTTTTCAATCAGCCGCACTTCTTTCGCGAATACATCCTCGCGTCCATACAGGCCGGCTGCAAGCAGATAAAGATCCGCCACACCGGCGCGACCGGGCTGCAACGCTGCCAGGGATTTCGTCAGCAGGTCCTGCTGCGCATAAAACGCGCGCTCATCGATGCCGCTCCACTGCGCGGCGCCTGCATCCGCTGCGTATTTGGGCGTCCACAGATAATTCTGCGGATACCACACCATCGGCGCGACCAGCAGCAACCCGCCGGCCAGGGCATTCGTGATATTGCGGCGCAGACCCGCAGCGGCAAACTGCAGCACTACCGCAATCACGATCAGAAACCACCAGCCGATCGCCGCGTAATAAAGGTAGTGCCACGGCCCTCCGCCCAGTGCGCTGCGCGGCAGGCTCAGCATCAGCACGCCCCACGACCCCCACAGCACCGAATACACCACGCCGGCCGCAACCACAGCCACCGCAACCGGCAGCAAGGCTGCGTTTCTGCCGCTGACCCGCGCCACCACCAACCCGAACAGCAGAGTCGTCGCAACAAAAAACAGTGCGCGGGGAATTTCATGAACATTAAATTCGCCGTTAATGCCTACCGTTGCCACACCCAGCACAAGAAGCATCAGCAGGTGCACGCCGGCCAGCGCCGCAAACACATCCGGCGACGCGTGAAATGACGCCGGCGGCACCCGGCGCAGCAATACCAGCAACAATCCGGCGCGCAGGCTGCGCAGCAGCATCTGCAGGTCGTATTTCAGTCCGTGGCGACCGGCGGGCAGCACCGGTGTCACCGCCGGCACCTCAGATGGCGACTCGAGCAAGCTCACGTTTATTCCAGTTCAAGGGATCACGCATAACGCGTGAAATCGCGCGTGAGGTCACTGCGCCGGTCGATATCCAGCAACACCCCCGGATCATCGCCTTCGATCAACCGCACCAGCGCCTGATTGCGCTGCACGACCGCGCGCGCGCCACTGTCGCCGGTCAGCGCCTGCAGTTCATGCCGGAAACGCTGGCTGAAACCCACGGGATGCCCACGGTCGCCCTGATGCGCCGGTGCCACGATGTCGGCACCTGCCGCCAGCGCCTCTGCTACACGCCTGATGGTTTCCGGCTTGATGCGCGGCATGTCAGCCAGCGCCACGATCCAGCCGCCGGCATCACGCGTCACGCCGACGCCATGCGCCAGGCTGAAACCCATGCCCTGCGCCGCTTCGGGACAGTACGTCACCATGCAGCCTTCCTGCTCCAGCAGTTCAGCCACCGGAAAATCTCCGGGGCGCACCACCGCCGTCACTTCGAGCCCCGCTTCCAGCAGGTGGCGCGCCGCGTGTGCGGCAATGGCGATGCCGTCTTCCAGTGGATGCAGCAGCTTGCCGCCGCCAAAACGCGCACCGGCGCCGGCGGCGAGCAGGATGGCAACTACGGGTTTTGCTGAGGGTACGGAATTGTCAGTCATGGCCATGATTATAATGGGCCACTCCACAATTTACGCTGCAGGTCCACACCATGCCGAAGTTCTGCGCCAATATCACCATGATGTTCAATGAAGTCGATTTCATGGATCGCTTCGCCGCCGCGGCAAAAGCCGGATTCAAGGGCGTCGAATACCTGTTCCCGTATGAATACGACAAAAACGCGCTCGCCGACGCCCTCAAGAAAAACGGCCTGACCCAGGTATTGCACAACCTGCCCGCGGGCAACTGGGCACAAGGCGAACGCGGCATCGCCTGCCATCCGCGGCGGGTGGCCGAATTCCAGGACGGCGTCGGCCGCGCCATCGAATACGCCACGGCGCTGGGCTGCAAACAGGTCAACTGCCTCGCCGGCGTGCGGCCGCACCATCTTGATCCCAACGAAGCGCGCAAAACCTTCATCCGCAACCTGCAGTTCGCCGCGCCCAAACTCAAGGATGCCGGCATCAAGCTGCTGATCGAACCCATCAACACCCGTGACATTCCCGGTTTTTTCCTGAATTACACGCCACAGGCGCTGGACATCATCACTGCCGCTGGCACCGAAAACCTGTATCTGCAGTACGACATCTATCACATGCAGATCATGGAAGGTGACCTCGCGCACACCATCGAAACCCACCTCCAGCTGATCCCGCACATGCAGCTCGCCGACAACCCCGGCCGCCATGAGCCAGGGACCGGCGAGATCAATTTCCCGTGGCTGTTCAGCCATATCGACAAAATCGGCTACCGGGGCTGGATCGGCTGCGAATACAAGCCCGCTGCGGCCACCACGGCCGGCCTGGACTGGATCAAACCGTATCTGAAATAAGTTACTGATGCGGCGTACTAATGCGGCGCTTGACGACACCCCCGACAGACCACACAATCTGCAGGCATCAGACCCATAAAATAATTATTCAGGGCTGTCCGCAGTACAACCAGATGGAGGAGTCATGAAAGCATCCCGCATTGCATCCGTAATTGGTATCGCCGTGGCCGCAACATTTGCCGGCGCATTTGGCAACAGCGTCGGCGCACAGCAGCTCAAAATGATGACCGGCCCGCAGGGCGGCTCGTGGTATCCGCTGGGCGGCGCCATCCAGGGCATTATTGAAAAGAATGTTCCGGGCACCAGCATGCAGGTGTTGCCGGGTGCCGGCATCTCCAACGTGCTCGGCGTCAATGGCGGCAAGGCCGAACTCGGCTTCGGCAATGCCGTGTCCTCGGTGGACGGCATCAACGGTGTCGCGCCGTTCAAGGGCAAGCAGGACAACGTGTGCCAGATCGCCACGCTCTACTTCCAGTATTTCCATGCCGTAGCACTGGCCGATGCCGGCATCAATACCGTGGCTGACGCCAAAGGCAAGGTGCTGACCACGCAACAGAAAGGCAACACCGGCGAGCAGATGGCGCGCAATGCGCTGGAAGTCTACGGCCTCAATTACGGCGCGATGTCCAAGGTCAATCACAGCAACTACACCGACTCGGTGTCGCAGCTGAAGGACGGCCACGCTCAACTGTTCATGCTGGTGACCACAGTGCCGGCTTCGTCGGTGATGGACCTCGCCTCCGCCCGCGACATCCGCGTGCTCGAGTTCCCCAACGACAAGTTCGCGGCCCTGCAGAAAATAAACAAGGGTTACGACAAGCGCATCATCAAGGCCGGCAGCTATCCGAAGCAGGACAAGGATGTGCAGACCATCGGCACCTGGACCCACCTGATCGCCAGCTGCAAGCTGCCCGAGAAACTGGTCTATGACATCACCAAGGCGCTTGCCACCAACGTCGACAACCTCGGCAACGTCGTCAACGCCGTCAAAGGCCTGACCGTGAAAGACATGGCTGCCGACGTCGGTGTGCCCTACCACCCGGGCGCCAAGAAATACTATCAGGAAGCCAAAGTACTGTAAGTCCGTCACTGAAGCGGCGGCGCGATCCATTCGTGCCGCTGCTTTTTTATTGACCGGTTGACTGGAGCCTGAAGAATGTCCATCGCCAGCGCGCTGAGGAGCCTGATTGCGATCATTGCAATCGGCATGTCGGTCTACCACCTGACCATTGCCTTCATCGGCGCACCCCAGCAGTTGTTCTTCCGCAGCACCCATCTGCTGTTCGCGCTGACGCTGGTGTTCCTGATCTATCCGAGTTTCCGCAAGAAACCCGTTGGCGGCATCCGCGACGACGCCGGCGGCATACTGGGTGGATCGCAGGACACACCCATACCGTCATGGTGGGACTGGATACTGATTGCCCTGTCCACGATCACCATCGCCTATATCTGGATCAACCACGATTACCTGCTGACCCGCTTCGTGTTTGTCGACGACCCGACCCAGATCGAACTGGTCCTCGGCGGCATTTTCACGGTGGTCGTGCTCGAAGGCACGCGGCGCATCATCGGTCTGCCGCTGCCCGTCACCGCGCTGATATTCCTCGGTTACGCCTTCTTCGTCGCCAAGACGCGGCCCGAGCAGATCATCGAAATCATGTATCTGACCACCGAAGGCATCTTCGGCAGTACCCTGGGCGTGTCGGCGGCCTACGTGATCATGTTCGTGCTGTTCGGCGCCTTCATGGAACGCACCGGCATCGGCCGACTGTTCATGGATTTTGCGCTGGCCCTGACCGGCCACACTGCCGGCGGCCCCGGCAAGGTTGCCGTGGTGAGTTCGTGCATGTTCGGCACGGTGTCCGGCAGCGCAGTCGCCAATGTGCTGGTTGATGGCCCGATCACCATCCCGCTGATGAAACGCACCGGCTTCCGGCCGGCGTTTGCCGCCGCCGTCGAATCCGTGGCCTCCACCGGCGGCCAGATCATGCCGCCGATCATGGGCGCTGCCGCGTTCGTGATGGCCGAATTCCTCGGTGTCAGTTATTTCCAGGTGACGATGTGGGCCATCATCCCGGCGTTCCTGTATTTCCTCGCCGTGTTCTGCGCCGTGCATTTCGAATCCAAACGCGTCGGCCTGCTCGGTCTGCCCAAGGCGGAATGCCCGAAACTGGGCACCGTGATGCGCGAGCGCGGCCATCTGTTCATCCCGCTGGTGACCATCCTGTTCGGCCTGATTGCCGGCTACAGCGCGCCGCTGTGTGCGCTGGCCGGCACGCTGATGTGCGTGCCCGTGGCCATGATGCGCAAATCCACCAGGAAAGACATCAACTTCGACACCATCCTCGGCGCGCTGCAGGACGGTGCCAAGAACTCGATCGCCGTGGCGCTGGCCTGCGCCTGCGCCGGCATCATCATCGGCGTCATCACCCAGACCGGTGCCGCGATCAATTTCACATCCATGGTCGTCGATCTGTCGAAGGACATGCTGGTACTGGCACTGGTGCTGACCATGATCGCCGGTATCATCCTCGGCATGGGTATGCCGACTACACCAGCCTACATCGTCATGGTGTCGCTGCTGGTGCCGGCCATCATCAAGCTCGGTGCGATTGCGCCGGCGGCACACATGTTCGCGTTTTATTTCGCCATTCTGTCGGCGATCACACCGCCGGTCGCACTCGCCGTCTACGCCGCAGCCGGCATCGCCAAGGCGCCGCTGTGGGACGCCGGCTGGACAGCAGTGCGCGTCGGCGCAGCAGGGTTCATCGTGCCCTTCATGTTCATCTTTGAACCCTCGCTGCTGATGATCGGCGAGTGGACCGCCATCCTGCAGTCGTTCACCACCGCCGCGATCGGTACCATCTGCCTCGCCGCTGGATTGTTCGGCTATCTGTTCCGTGTCGCGCGACCATGGGAACGTGCATTCCTGATTGGCGCGGCCATTACGCTGATCAAGCCGGGCCTGATCACTGACCTGATGGGCGCCGGACTGCTGGTCGCCGTCGCCTTCAGTCAGATCGTGCTGCGCAAGGCCGAACCGCCGCCCGTGCTGGAGCGGCCGGTCGCGCACTACTGACGCGCCTATAATTACCGCAGTACTCTGTCACCGCGCGCCTGACCGGCGCGCCATGACTTTCAGCAACCGGATTTAAAGGACACCAACATGAGCAACGTCGGCTTCATCGGACTCGGCATCATGGGCAAACCCATGGCCCTCAACCTGATCAAGGGCGGCCACACGCTGTTCCTCAACTCACGCAGCGGCGTGCCGAAAGAACTCACGGAAGCCGGCGGCAAAGCCTGCGCCAGCGCGAAAGAAGTTGCAGAGAAAGCCGACATCATCATCACCATGGTGCCGGACACGCCCGACGTCGACAAAGTACTGTTCAGCGCCGACGGTGTCGCTGCGGGACTCAGCAAAGGCAAGATCGTGGTTGACATGAGCTCGATCTCGCCTATAGAGACAAAAATATTTAGCAATAAAATCAACAAGTTAGGATGCGACTACGTCGACGCGCCCGTATCCGGCGGTGAAGTCGGCGCCAAAAACGCGGCGCTTACGATCATGGTCGGCGCACCCCAGACGGCCTTCGACAAGGTCAAACCGCTGTTCGAACTGATGGGCAAAAACATCACGCTGGTCGGCGGCAACGGCGACGGCCAGACCTGCAAGGTGTGCAACCAGATCATCGTTGCACTGAACATCGAAGCCGTAGGCGAAGCCCTGGTGTTCGCCTCCAAAGCCGGTGCCGACCCCGCGAAAGTCCGACAGGCGCTGATGGGCGGCTTCGCCGCCTCACGCATATTGGAAGTCCACGGCGAACGCATGATCAAACGCACCTTCGACCCCGGCTTTCGCATCGAACTGCATCAAAAGGATTTGAATCTAGCCCTGCAAGGCGCGCGCGCCATGGGCGTCTCACTGCCCAACACCGCCACCGCGCAGGAACTGATGAATTCGTGTGTGGCCAATGGCGGCGCCAAGTGGGACCACTCGGCACTGGTCAAGGCACTGGAGCGGATGGCGAATCATGAGGTGGCGAAGTAAACAACCGAATTAAGAAAATGACTCCCTCGCGTTCGTCGAACAATTTTCCGGCGTAGAAATAGAAAAAGCGAGAAGTTCCTGTGACTTGGGCAATCGGAGCAACGAATCAACTAGGCGCCTATGGTGTTGTCGTATCAGATATACAGGTCACTTTTAAGGATGGCTCAACTGCCGACATTGTCAGAAAGGCATATCCAGTAGGTCCATACTTGATAGGGGCTTTTGCCGGTTCGGTATACATTGGCTTTGAGTTGCTCACAAGTATTTCGCAGTTCTTGCGTCTACCCCCAGATGCACCATCCAACGCCTGTTGGGTCCCTGCGATCGCAGCAGACAAATGGGCCCCTATAGCAAAGCAGGTATATGAAAACGCACCAGCTGAAGAGCGCGCTTTGGAGGCACAATTTTTACTTGTAGGCCCTCACCCAACTGAAGATGGGATGCCCGGCAGAGCTATTCCCTATATTTGCAAATTCTCTAGCCCCACATTTAAGCCGCAAATAACAAGGAATGGAGACTCTGCAATTAGCATTGGAAGTGGAGCGACCGTTCCTAAATATATTGAGGCTGTCAGCGATGCTCTGGATATAAATAATGGAATGCTCCAAGCAGAAATTGGCAATACAGGAGGTTGGGCAAAGCAAGCGTAGCCCGTATGAAACGCAGTGGAATACGGGACAATGCGCCCCGTAATCCGCTTCGCTCCTTACGGGCTACGGGTTTGATCCCCCTCTGCAACAACTAAAGGTACCGGAGTCTGAGATTTCCCCACGAATTATGCCGATTGTGCAGCCCAAGGGCGGAATAGCGCAGCGCATTCCGCCGAATGCAACGCAAACACCATGCAAGGCGCGACGCCGTCGCGCAAAGCCGCGAACCGGCGGATAACGCCGCTGTGCGGCTCATCCACCCGATTCCCCCTTCTGAGCCGCCGAGTAGCGCAGCGCGGCCGGGAGCCGTCGGCGAGGACTGTGCGAGCTGCGCAAGCAGTTGCCGCACCACCACTCATACCCGCCCACCAGACAAATAAAAACAGAGTCATCACGCGAGCTCCGCGCCCCGAAGGAAGTCACCTTGGGTGGCAGCCGCCCGGCCGCGCGAGCAACGCAGGGAACCCCGCAGGGGCGGCGAAGCGGGGCCGCCTTCTTTTGAAGCACCGGCACCAAACCTAGAGCACAGACACCTGCGCCGCGCGGGGCCGGGGCACCCCCGGCGAATCTGACTTACTTACTTCTTCGCCGCAGCAGCCGCCTCCGGCGCATCCCACACAAACACCACCCGCTGGTGTACGCCCGCTCTGACCTCCACCGCCTGCTGCCGGGTCACGCCTTCGCTGGTGGCTTCGATCTGATAATTGCCGGAAGGCAGGTTCGCCAGCAGAAACGGGCCGCCGGATTCGGCATCCAGCACCACCTTGCCGGACTGCCGCACGATGACCTTCACGCCGGCGAGATACACATCGTTGGGTATCGCCTTCTGCGCGAACAGCAGTTCCAGCGGATATTTTGCCGCGGCCTGCTTGAATGCCGTGACCGCATCGGCACCGATACCACCGGTGACATAACTCACCTTGCCCTGCGTCACTTCCGCCGGCATCACTTCAGCACCTGTTGCCGGCGACAGATAGGCCAAGCTGGTCACAACAAAAACGGTTACAAGGGCCTTCGCGCGGATTTTCATGTTTGCTCTCTTCTAAAATGGATTTACGAGGGAACAGCCCCATCACCGATTCCGCAGCGTCGCCTGTTGACGACAGTCCTGCGCGTGATGCGGTCGCTTTTTTGCACAACTCTTTGTTACCTGTCGGGTTGGACCGGCATACTCCCTTGCGGTTCACGACACCAAATATCCAATTTTGGTGGTTCACTGGATTATTCAGGGCAATGAGATTGATCGGTGATAAGGTGCTCGCCGGCCTCAGCATGCAATCAACAAGCGTAGCCCGTATGAAACGAAGTGGAATACGGGACCATGCTCCCCGTAATCCGCTACCCCCCAAGGGGACTACTTTCAGGGCGCGCTCCTTACGGGCTACGGGTCTCCCCCTTCTGAGCCGCCGAGTAGCGCAGTGCGGCCGTGAGCAGTCGGCGAGGACTGTGTGAGCTGCGCAGGCAGTTGCCGCACCGCCAGCATCACCCGCCCACCAAACAAATAAAAACAGAGTCATCGCGCGAGTTCCGCGCCCCGAAGGAAGTCACCTTGGGTGGCAACCGCCCGGCCGCGAGCGCAACGCAGGATATCCCCGGAGGGGACGGCGAAGCGGGGCACGGCTGCGACTCGTTAGCCGCAGGCCCGTTTGCGGGAGCTGCCGTTAGCGCCCCCCGTCTCACGAACATTGAACGCAGCCTCCAGCGCCCCTACCCGCTCCACGCTTCGCGGCTCCGAGTCCGGGGCGCTTCTTTTGATTACTTTTCCTGACGGAGCAAGAAAAGTAACCAGCCGCCGGGCTGCCCCCGGCGAATTTGAATTTGATCTTGAACTTGATCTTAGCCGACCAACAATGCGGCCAACCACACCGCGTGGGCACGCTGCGCTTTACCCACCCTTGTATGATCGAATTTCATGAACTTTAGTTGAGGTGGTCAAGTAGCATTATCGGTTCACTGGGGAAGCCGTCCCACCCTGAAGACAGACCTAACCGTCTGAGCTTGTCGGTAGATTGGCT
>Ga0335398_10001373_pt1 | contig 41975 bp, 39 predicted proteins | sample BON03_FD_205742 | JGI IMG/M metagenome (GOLD analysis project Ga0335398, IMG submission 205742) | Freshwater microbial communities from Lake Bonney liftoff mats and glacier meltwater in Antarctica - BON-03 (spades assembly) (version 2) | ecosystem: Environmental > Aquatic > Freshwater > Ice >... | reverse complement strand
TCCGACAACACCTTCGAGATCGCCGCCGTCAACGTCGTCTTCCCATGATCGATATGACCCATCGTGCCAACATTCGCATGGGGCTTCGTCCGCTCGAACTTCTCACGCGCCATCGTGGTCTCTCCTGATTGCCTCTCGGGGGTACTGCGGGTGGCCCGACCGGGGAGGCCGGACGGGGATGGTGTCGGCGGTCGGACTCGAACCGACGACCACTCGATTATGAGCCGAGTGCTCTAACCGTCTGAGCTACGCCGACAGAACCGGCGAGACCAGGCCTCACCGGAGAGCCCCCTGACAGAATCGAACTGTCGACCTTTTCCTTACCATGGAAACGCTCTGCCGACTGAGCTAAGGGGGCAGGCTCGACGCGCGAGGCGCCGGGCACAGGGCGACCACTATGCCACGGGGGGTGGAGTCGCCCCAACTCCACCCTCGGAGGGGCTCAAGGGCCGGGAAGGAGCGGTCGAGAACCAGCTGTGAGGCTTTCGCGAGTGGTACTCGAGTCCGACGGCAGGAGCTTCCAACTCGACCTCCACGAGCAGTTCACCGTGGTCGCCGGGCTGGGGCCGGCCGAGCGCCGGAGCCTCACGCAGGCCCTGGTCTCGGCCATGGGCCCGGGCCGGGCCGGCCTCCACCTCGAAGCGGTCACCGATACCGGGCGCCACTTGGCCGTGTTCCGCCCCCCTGGCCTCCCGGCCCGAGTGATCGACGTCGACGAGGCCAGAGACGTGTCGGCCGAGTTCGCCGGGAGCGACGGCCGACCGGACCTGGCCGGCGCCTGTGGCGTCACCAAGGTTGAGGAACGAGAAGCGGCACTGGCAGTGCTCGGCGGAGACCCTGACGACGTCGAACCGGAACTGCTCTCCGCCGTGGACGACCGCCATCGGGCGTTCGAGGCGGCCCAGGCCGAACACGAACGAGCCCAACGGGTGTGGCTCCTGTTCGGGGCCAACGCCGTGCTGCTCACCCTACCCGTGGCCGTCCTGGTCGGCTGGTGGGCGGCCTTCCCGATCCTGGCAGCGGCGGCGGCGATGACGGCATGGTCGTTTCGCCAGTGGCGCACGGTAGAACACGGGCGCGACGCCGAGCACGAAGCGCTCGAGCAGGCGGGAGCCCGTTCCTACATGGCGTTCCAGATCGCCCGCCTCGACCGGGTGCTCGACTCCGAGAACCACCGTAGGGAGATGAGCGATGCTGCTGCTGCCCATCGGGCCGCGCTGGCCGAGTGGGAGCTGCTGGCTGGCGATGTCGAGCTGACCTGGGCCCTCGCCCACCGCGACGAGATCAAGGAAGCGGCACGGCGGCTGCGGGCCAATGCCACCCGGGAGAACCCGATGGCCCTAACGCTCTCGCCGGCGGAGGAAGGAACGGCCGAGCATCTCGCCCGCCTCCGGTCCCGGTTGGCCCTCACCCAACCGCAATCGCCGGAATCGCTCCCGATGTTCTGCGACGATCCCCTGATCGAGCTGCGCCAAGAGGTCAAGCCCTCGATCCTCGAGGAGCTGGTGCGAGCCTCAGAGGACCGCCAGGTGGTGCTCCTGACCGGCGATCCCGACGTGGCCGCGTGGGCGCGGGTGGAGGCCCTCACCGGTGAGGTCGGACTGGTGGAGGCCGCGCCGGTACGGTGATCGCCGTGCTGCTGCGCCTCGCCCGCCCCGACGACGCCGACGCCATCCTGGAGATCTACAACGCCGAGGTGCTCGGATCCACGGTCACCTTCGACCTGCGCCCGCGGAGCCTCGCCGAGCAACAGGAGTGGTTGGCCGCCCGGGCCGGTGCCCTGGCCGTGGTGGTGGCCGAGGAGGACGGGGACGTCGGCGGTTTCGCATCGTTGTCGCTCTACCGGGATCGGCCGGGCTACAGCACGACGGTCGAGGACTCGGTGTACGTGCACGCCGATCGGCGAGGCACAGGCCTGGGTCGCGCCCTGTTGAACGAGATCGTCGACGTGGCCACTCGTCAGGGTTTCCACACCGTGATGGCCCGGATCGTCGGTCACCACGAGGCATCGATCGAGCTGCACCGCTCGCTGGGCTTCGAGGTGGTGGGCGTGGAACGCGAGGTCGGCCGCAAGTTCGGCAAGTGGCTCGACGTCGTGCTGATGCAACGCATGCTGTGACCGGTGCTCCCGTTTTCGTGGGCGCCATGAGCCGTCGCTAGAGTGCTGCCGCTGGGTCGGTGCCCGAGTGGCCAAAGGGAACGGGCTGTAAACCCGTCGGTTCTGCCTTCGATGGTTCGAATCCATCCCGGCCCACCAGCCGCCGACGAGCGCCAAGAGCGCCCGGGAGCACCACACCGCAGGACCGTCGCCGGCCGCCCCAACAGGGCGGCCGGGGCGCGTACGGCCCGATCGCGGTAGACACACACCCATGCCCAGCTTCGACATCGTCTCCGAGGTGGACACCCAAGAGGTCCGCAACGCCGTCGACCAGGCCGCCCGCGAGCTGGCCACCCGGTTCGACTTCAAGAACACCGGCTCGTCGGTCGAGCTCGATGGCAGCGAGATCGAGATGCGCTCGGCCAGCGCCGACCGGCTCAACGCCGTGCGCCAGGTCCTCGAGGAGAAGCTGGTGAAGCGCAAGGTGTCGCTGAAGGGCGTGGAGCACGGCAAGGTGGAGGACGCCGCCGGGGCCACGGTGCGCCAGGTCTCGACCCTCTCCGCCGGCATCTCCTCGGACAAGGCCCGCGAGGTGAACAAAGCCATCAAGGTCCTCGGCCTGAAGGGTGTGCAGTCCCAGACCCAAGGCGATCAGGTACGGGTGACCGCCAAGAAGCGCGACGACCTCCAGTCCGTGATCGCCGCCCTCAAGGAAGCCGACCTCGGTATCCCCCTGCAGTTCGAGAACTTTCGCGACTGACCGGTCGACCGGCCGGGCTCCACTGACAGAAAAGAGAAAGCTGATGCCTGCGATCCTCTTTGGCTCCATGAGCACGTTGGCCGATACCTCCGAACTTCAACGCCACGCGTTCAATCGATCCTTCGCCGACCACGGTCTGGGCTGGGAGTGGAGCCGTGATGACTACCAGTCCATGCTCGACATGAACGGCGGCGCCGCCAGAATCGCCGACCACGCCGCATCGCTGGGCCAAGCCGTGGACGCACGGGCGATTCACGAGACGAAGTCAGCGATCTTCCAGGACCTGCTTCGTGCCTCTCACGTCTCGCCCCGCGCCGGGGTCGTCGACACGATTCGCGCCGCCAAAGGGGCCGGGATCAAGCTGGGATTCGTCACCACCACCTCGCCCGCCAACCTCTCGGCCCTCTTCGACGCCCTTGCGCCCGAGGTCGCGGCCGCTGAGTTCGATGTCATCGTCGACGCCACGAACGTCGAACAGCCGAAGCCGAACCCGGCCGCCTACCGGTTCGCCCTGCAGCGCCTCGGCGAAGAGGTAGGCGCTTGCGTGGCGATCGAAGACAACGTGGGAGGAGCACTCGCCGCGGCGGCGGCGGGCGTGACGTGCGTCGCCTTCCCGAACGTGAACACCGTCGGGAGCAGCTTCGACACGGCGGTGCAGCGGGTCGACCAACTGAACGCCGAGGAACTGCAGCAACTGCTCGTGGTCGCCTGAGCCGATCGATTCTCACTCGCAGCCCTACCATCCCGCCGCAACCACTTTTCGAGAAGCGGAGAACACCCCGTCGTGACCACCGAACCGCTTTCCTCCTTCACTGCCTCCGAGACCTCCTTCCATGTCGAGGCCTACGAGAAGATCGACTACTCACTGCTCTACGTCGACGGCGCCTTCGCGGCGGCGAACTCCGAGATCGCCGACAGCTATCGCCTCTGGAAGCGTTGTCTCATGGTCGTCGACGAAACGGTCCACGGCCTGTACGGCGAGCAGATGCAGGCCTACTTCGACCACCACCGCATCGCTCTCACTGTTTTCCCGGTCCAGATCCGCGAGACGGACAAGACCCTGCAGACGCTCGAACGCATCATCGATGCCTTCACCAATTTCGGTCTGGTGCGCAAAGAGCCCGTGCTGGTCGTCGGAGGCGGTCTGACGACCGACGTCGCCGGCCTGGCCTGCGCGATGTTCCGACGTTCCACCAACTACATCCGGGTACCCACCACCCTGATCGGCCTCATCGACGCCAGCGTGGCCATAAAGGTCGCGGTCAACCACGGCAAGGCCAAGAACCGCCTCGGCGCCTATCACGCCTCACAGAAGGTCATCCTCGACTTCTCGTTCCTCAAGACCTTGCCGCTCGACCAGGTGCGCAACGGCATGGCCGAGTTGATCAAGATCGCGGTCGTCGGCAACAACGCCATCTTCGAGTTGCTCGAGAAGTACGGCGAGGACCTGCTCCACACCCGCTTCGGCCACGTGGACGGGCCTCTCGGGCTGCGCGAGGTGGCGCACCGCGTCACCTACGACGCCATCGAGACCATGCTCCACCTCGAAGTCCCCAATCTCCAGGAACTCGACCTCGACCGCGTCATTGCCTTCGGGCACACGTGGAGCCCGACCCTGGAACTCACCCCGGATGTGCCGTACTTCCACGGACACGCCATCAACATCGACATGGCCTACTCCACCACGATGGCCGAGCAGCGCGGCTATATCTCCGCTACCGAGCGCGACCGGATCTTCTGGCTCATGAGCCGGATCGGGCTGGCCCTGGATTCGCCGCACCTCACGCCGGAACTGCTGCAGGGAGCGACGCAAGCCATCGTTGCGACTCGCGACGGGCAGGTGCGTGCGGCACTACCGCGCCCCGTCGGGAGCTGCTTCTTCGCCAACGACGTCACCGCCGACGAGCTCGACCGCACCTTGGCGGTGCATCGCGAGGTCAGCCACGAGTATCCGCGTGGTGGCGACGGCATCGAGATGTTCACGAAGCCGTCGATCAACCCGCGCGGCGCCGAGGTCTGATGCAGGCACCTGAGGCGAACCACGCCTCCCAGCCGCAGGGCCCGACGCCGACCCCGCCGCGCCCGGTGACACCGGCCGGCATCTTGGCCGCCTCGCTCGAGCGACTGGTCCGACGACTCGACGACGGTTTCGACCCCGGCTTTGCCGCCGAACTGCGGGCGGCGAGCGAGCTGGCCAGCGGACTTGACCCCTACCTCGTTCGTTGCACCACTCCGGAGTCCGCAGATCTGCGCAGTCTGGCCGAGCGCACGCACGCCGAGGACTGGCAGCGGTACGGCATCGACACCGGCCTCGTGCTGGAACAGGAGATGCTGTCTGGGCACGTCGAAGGCCGGCTGCTGCAGATGATCGTTCACGCGGTCCGGGCCCGGCGCGTTCTGGAGATCGGCATGTTCACCGGGTACTCCGCACTGGCCATGGCCGAAGCGCTTCCGGGCGACGGCTTGTTGGTGGCCTGTGAGATCGACGCCGACGTCGCCGCCTTCGCCACCCGATGCTTCGAGAAGTCGGCGAGCGGCAAGAAGATCGACGTGAGGGTCGGCCCGGCGATGGCGACTCTCGCTGACCTCGCGACCGCCGGTGAGCGGTTCGATCTGGTGTTCATCGATGCCGACAAGGCGGGCTACGGCGACTACCTGTCGACGGTGCTCGAGACTGACCTGCTCACACCGAACGGCCTCGTCTGCGTCGACAACACCCTCATGCAGGGCCAACCGTGGACGTCAACCGCACCCACTGCCAACGGGACCGCCATCGCGGCGTTCAACGACCGGGTGGCAGCCGACCCCCGGCTCGAACAGGTTCTCCTACCGCTGCGCGACGGCCTCACCCTCATACGCCGAGCACACGAAGCCTGACGTCCGCGCCATGTCCTGGACCCCGTTGGTGTCGAGGGTCACCGGGCTGTCACGACGGGACCTCGGTGCCGACGATGTCGACCACCTGCGAGCGCTGCTCGCGGAGCACGGTGTCGTCGTCCTCCCCGACCAGCACGTCGACGACGACACCTTCGTCGCCTTCCTGAGCCAGTTCGGCAACCTTGCCTTCACCGCCGGCGAGACACCGGTCGCAGGATTTCCCGACCTCAACGTCGTCAGCAACGTCGGACGCACGACGCCGCCCCGCAGCACCTTCCACGTCGACTCGAGCTACCTCGCCCGTCCGCCGGCGTACACGGCGTTGCGGGCGGTGAGTATTCCTGCCCGGGGTGGAGAGACCCTGTTCACCAACCAGTACCGCGCCTACGACACCCTCCCGACCGAGGTGGTCGCGACGCTGGCGGGTCGGATGGTCCGGCACGTGGTCACCGGTCTCGACCTCGGTCCTGACGACGAGACGGAGGCCGAGCACCCGGTCTTTCGTCCCCACCCACTGTCGAGTCGCACCTCGCTGTACCTGTCGTCGCCCCAGCGTTGCGTCGCAGTCAGCGGAATGCGCGACGACGAGGCCGCCGAGACGATCGCCTACCTCTTCGCCCACTCGACCCGTCCCGACAACACCTGCCGCCACCGCTGGGCGCCCGGAGACATCGTCATGTGGGACAACGGCTGCGTGCTGCACAAGGCCGACCACGACGGTGTCGTCGGCGATCGCGTCATGCACCGCGGGATGGTGGCGGGGTACAGGCCATGATCGGCGAACCGACCCTGCGTGGTCTGTGCACGGTCCCGAAGACCGTGGGGACCCTCGCCCTGTTGCTGGCGGCGCTGCCGTTCAATCTCGTGCTCACCGGCGCGGCGCTGCTCCGATCGGTTGTCATCACGTCGCGGGCGCCCACTGCAGCACCCGCGACGGTTCGGCCCAGAACGATCATGCTCAGCGGCGGAAAGATGACGAAGGCCTTGCTGCTGGCGCGGTCGTTCCACGCCGACGGGCACCGGGTGATCCTGATCGAGTCCGGCAAGTACTGGCTGACCGGGCACCGGTTCTCCCGGGCGGTCGATCGCTTCTACACCGTTCCCCTCCCACAATCACCGCGCTACACCGACGCACTGGTCGACATCGTGCGTCGTGAAGGCGTGGATGTGTACGTACCGGTCTGCAGCCCCGCATCCAGCCACTTCGATGCCCTGGCCAAGGCAGTGCTGTCGCAGTACTGCGAGGTCCTCCACGGTGATGTGGGGGTCATCGACGAGGTGGACGACAAGTTCGCGTTCGCCGAGATCTCCTCGTCTCTGGGCTTGCCCATCCCCGACACCCACCGGATCACCAACCCCCGCCAGGTCGACGAGTTCCCCTTCGCTGATCGTCGGCCGGTCGCCCCGCATGGGGCCAGCTACGTCCTGAAGAGCATCCCGTACGACCCCGTGCACCGGCTCGATCTCACCCTGCTGCCTCGCGAGACCAGCGAGGAGACTGCGACCTTCGCCCGATCCAAGCCGATCTCGGAGACGAATCCGTGGGTCCTGCAGGCCTTCGTGCGGGGTCAGGAGTACTGCACGCACGGCACGGCACGCGATGGCCACCTTCAGGTCTGGTGCTGTTGTGAATCCTCGGCATCGCAACTCAACTACGCCATGGTCGACAAGCCCCAGATCGAGTCGTGGGTCACCGAATTCGTCGGTGCCCTGCAACTCACCGGGCAGTTCTCGTTCGACTTCATCGAGACCGATGACGGACGCGTCTGGGCCATCGAATGCAACCCTCGTACCCACTCGGCCATCACGATGTTCTACGACCACCCCGACCTCGCCCGCGCCTACCTCGACACCGGTCGTCCGCTCATTCGACCAACGGCGTCCAGCAAACCGACCTACTGGCTCTACCACGAGGTGTGGCGGGCGCTACGCCACCCGAGCACGGCCAAGAACCGACTGGCGGTGATCCGCCGCGGCAAGGACGCCATCTTCGACTGGTCCGATCCGTTGCCCTTCCTCATGGTCCACCACGCGCAGATCCCGTGGCTGCTCACGATGAACCTGCTCCACCTCGGGGAGTGGAACAAGATCGACTTCAACATCGGCAAACTCGTCGAGCCGGATGGAGATTGACCGTGCCTCTGCGTGTCCTCCACCTGGTCGGCTCCGCGCTCAGCGAGTTCTACGCCGATCTCTCGCGCCTCTACGCCCAGGACTGCCTGGAGTCCACCGCCGACCCCTCTCGGTACGAATTCCACATCGCCTTCGTCACCCCCGACCGGCAGTGGCGCTTCCCCGATTCCCTCACCCCCGACTCGATCGCGTCGGCCCCGCCGATGTCACTCGCCGACGCGATCCTGCGACTCGAGGCGCTCCGCGTCGACGTGGCGCTACCGCAGATGTTCTGCCTTCCCGGTATGACCACCTTCCGCGCCCTGCTCGACCTGCTGGAGATCCCGTACGTCGGCAATCCCCCCGCCGTCATGGCGCTGGGCGCCCACAAGGCCACGACCCGAGTGGTCGTCGCTGCCGCGGGGGTGAACGTACCCGTAGGGGAACTGCTCCGACCGGGGGACCGGCCGCGCATCCCCCCTCCGGCAGTGGTCAAGCCGGTCGACACCGACAACTCCCTCGGTGTCAGCTTGGTTCGCCGCGTCGCCGACTATGACGTCGCCCTGAGGGCTGCTTTCGCCCGAGCGGACGAAGCCCTGGTGGAGGAGTATGTCGAACTCGGTCGGGAAGTCAGGTGTGGTGTCGTCGTCCAGAACGGGGAGCTGATCTGCCTCCCGCTCGAGGAGTACCGCATGGACAGCACGTCCAAGCCCATCCGGGATCACGAGGACAAGCTCGACCACGACACACACGGTGAGCTGTACCTCGTCGCCAAGGAAAGCATCAGATCCTGGATCGTCGACCCAGCCGATCCCATCACCGCGAGGGTGTGGGAGGCCGCCCGGCTGAGCCATGTCGCGCTGGGCTGCCGGCACTACAGCCTGTTCGACTTCCGGATCGACCCGGATGGTGAGCCGTGGTTCTTGGAGGCCGGGCTCTACTGCTCGTTCGCGAAGCAGAGCGTCATCCCCACGATGGCCCGCGCCGCGGGAATGCCGCTCGACCAGCTCCTGCAGGCGGCCATCGCGGAGGCGCTCGTACCCACACCTCCGAGCTCACCGGGCTTATCCCGGCAACACACCAGCCCTCAGTCGTAGTAGCCCGAGTGGATGTAGACGCAGGGCACGCCCTCGGCGTGGAACATGTCGACGTTGCGACGGTCGTCCTCGAAGGCGATGCGCAGGTCGAAGCCGAAGTCGCGCAGCTCGTGCACCGTGCGCTGCTTGTAACCCCGGCTCGACCCGTGGTCGTCCCAGTCGCGCATCACCAGCAGGTCCCAGCGCAGGTCGTAGCGCTTCAGCCAACCCACGGTCTGGGGCCGCACCCGGCCGGGCCGGGCGGTGAGCAGCACCACCCGCAGATCGGGGTCGAGCACGTCGAGGAGGCGGGCGACCTCGGAGATGAGCTCGTCCTCGCCGCAGGCCTCGAAGAACGCCTCCCAGTCACGGAAGGGGCGGTCGAGGTAGTGCTGGCGGGTCGAGGCGTCGGAGAGCACGCCGTCCATGTCGAACACCACGGCGGACCCGGGCTCCACCCGGCCATCACGCCACTGCCAGTTGTCGGGGTCGCGGTCGCTCACCCGACCAGCATGCCGCGCCGTCACCCGGCTGCGGTGCGGATGGCCTCGACCACGCCGGCATCGGCCAGCGTGGTGGTGTCACCCAGGTCGCGGCCCTCGGCCACGTCGCGCAACAGCCGGCGCATGATCTTGCCGCTACGGGTCTTGGGCAGGTCGGGCACCACGATCACCCGCTTGGGGCGCGCCGTGGGGCCGATCTTCACCGCCACGTGCTGGCGGATGTCCTCCACCAGCACGACGCTCTCGTCGAACGACCCCCGCAGGATCACGTAGGCCACGATGGCCTGACCGCTGATGACGTCGCTGGCCCCCACCACTGCCGCTTCGGCCACGGCCGGATGGTCGACCAGCGCGCTCTCCACCTCGGTGGTCGACACCCGGTGCCCCGACACGTTCATGACGTCGTCGACCCGGCCGAGGAGCCAGTGGTAGCCGTCGTCGTCGACCTTGCAGCCGTCACCGGCGAAGTAGCGGCCGGGGAAACGGCTCCAGTACGTCTCGACGTACCGGTCGCGGGCACCCCAGATGCCCCGCAGCATGCCCGGCCACGGACGGTCGATGGTGAGGTAGCCGCCACCCTTCTCCACGGGCTCCCCGTGGTCATCGACCACCGCCACGCTGATGCCGGGCAGCGGGAACGTGGCCGACCCCGGTTTGAGAGTGGTCACACCGGGCAGCGGGGCGATCATGTGACCACCGGTCTCGGTCTGCCACCACGTGTCGACGATCGGGCAGCGGCCGCCGCCGACGTGCTCGTGATACCACATCCACGCCTCGGGGTTGATGGGCTCCCCCACGCTGCCGAGCACCCGCAGGGTCGACAGCGCGTGGCCCTGCAGTTCCTGCTCGCCCCACTTCATGAACATGCGGATGGCGGTGGGGGCGGTGTAGAAGTGGGTGACGCCGTAGCGCTCGACGATCGACCAGAGCCGGTCCCGGCCCGGTGTGTCGGGGGTGCCCTCGTAGATCACCGATGTGGCGGCGTTGGCCAGGGGGCCGTACACGATGTAGCTGTGCCCGGTGACCCAACCGATGTCGGCGGCGCACCAGTAGACGTCGGTGTCGGGGCGTAGATCGAACACGTACCGGTGGGTGAACGTGGCCTGGGTGAGATAGCCGCCGGTGGTGTGCATGATGCCCTTGGGCTTGGCCGTGGTACCAGACGTGTAGAGCAGATAGAGCAGGTCCTCGCTGCCCATCGCCACCGGCTCGCACCTGGCGGCGGCGGCGGGCACCACGTCGTGCCACCAGTGGTCGCGACCGTCCACCATCTCGACGTCGGTGCCGGTTCGGCGCACGACCACCACGCCGGTGACCGTGGGGCACTGCTCGAGGGCCACGTCGACGTTGGGCTTCAGCGGCGAGGCTGTGCCCTTGCGGTAGCCGCCGTCGGCGGTGACCACGACCTTGCACCCGCCGTCGTTGACGCGGTCGATGATCGAGTCGGGCGAGAAGCCCCCGAAGATGACCGAGTGAGCAGCGCCTATGCGGGTGCAGGCCAGCATGGCCACCGGCAGCTCGGGCACCATCGGCAGGTAGATGGCCACGCGGTCACCCTTGGTCACCCCGAGGTCGCGCAGCACATTGGCGAAGCGCTGCACCTCGTCGAGGAGGGCGGCGTAGGTGATCGTGCGGGTGTCGCCGGGCTCACCCTCCCAGTGGTAGGCCACCCGCTCCCCCAGCCCGGTGGAGACGTGTCGATCGAGGCAGTTGACCGACACGTTGAGCTCGCCGCCCACGAACCAGCGGGCGTCGGGCAGGTCCCACTCGAGCACCGTGGTGAAGTCGGTCGACCAGGTGAGCAGCTCTCGGGCCTGCCGGGCCCAGAACGCCTCGAAATCGGCTTCGGCCTCGCGGTACAGGGAATCGTCGGCGACCAGAGCGGCGGCTCGGAACTCCGGAGGCGGCGGGAACGTGCGCTCCTCGAGGTAGTAGTCCTCGATCGTCGGATCGTTCATCGTGGTCCTCTCCTTCTTCGTCCCCGGGGCGACACTACCGAGCGCCACCCGGGGCCGCCGACAGCCGCGGGTCGGTCAACCCGACACGGTCCAGTCGAGCACGGCGAACCCGCCCAGGCCGTCGGGGTCGAGCAGGGCCTCGGCCTCGCCCACCCGGCTGCGGGCGTACACCGCCTCGAGATCGCCCCGGTGAGCCCGCTCGTTCCAGATCCGCCGACCTTCCTCGACCAGCGCCTCGATGCCGTGCCGGACCAGGAACTCGGCCTGGGTCGACGCGTGCGCCCCCGGGTGGGCGCGGTGGAGTTGATCGACGGCTACGTCGGCGGTGATGTCCTGCGAGCCGGGGTCGTCGAGAGGGTGGCTTCCCCGCTCGTGGCCCCTGAAGGTTCGTAGCCAACCCATGTCGGGGATGCCGTGGAGCTCGGCATCGGAGGCGGCGTAGTCGAACACCATGACGTGGCCCCGACGCAGCACAGCGGTGGCGGTCGCCACCCACGTCACCGCCTGCTGCTGGGAGGGCATCCACGCTCCCGCCGGCGCACCCGCAACCGTCGCATCGGGCGACGCCGTGGGCTCCCCCACCCTCGCCACCACCACCGGCACGAAACCACCGTCGTCGCTCACCCCCACCCGGTACTCCTCGATCAGGTCCGTCGACGATCGGCGCACGATGTCGAAGGGCAGATTGTCGAGAAGCTCGTTGGCCAGCACCACCCCGGTCACTGCCGCGTCGGGCCACGTCGGGGACGAGGCCACGACCGGGCCCGAGCCCGACCGCGAGCGGCCCATCAGTTCGGCCAGCGGGCCGGCACCGAGTTCACCCACCCACGTCGGCAGGTGCTCGCCGTGCCGGGCCCGCTGGGCGGCTGAACGTTCGATCAGCACGTGCACCAGCGCCGCAGAGCACTGCGGCGCGGCGCGGGCCACGGTGCGGGCCAGGGTGCCGGGCCCGGCGCCCCCCTCGAGCAGGACGAATGGGTCGGGGCGGCCCAGCTCGTGCCACCACCCGTCGAGGGCACGGGCCAGCACCGCTCCGAACAGAGGACCGACCTCCACGCTGGTGAGGAAGTCGCCCCGCCGGCCCGCGTGCCCGCCCGCAGCGTAGAAGCCGCCCGACGGGTCGTAGAGGGCAGCCTCCATGAAGGCCGAGAAGGACAGTGGCCCCTCATCGGCGACCCGCCGATGCAACCGTTCGGGAAGAGGCGGGACCGGGTGCGCCGCAGGCACCACGGGCTCAGCCGCCGAGGCCCAGCAGGGTGACGGATTCGGTGAAGCGGGTGAGCAGGGCGGGGAACACGCCGATGGCGATGGTGAAGACGGCGCTGATGACGACGGCGAAGCCCAACGAGGCCGGCACCTTGATGGGGGTGCGATCACTGTCGGGGGCTTCGTCCATCCACATGACCCGCATGAGGCGGCCGTAGTAGGCAAAGGCGATGACCGAGTTGACGGCCACGAACAACGCGAGTGAGTAGCCGGCAAAATTATTGGCGCTCACCAGGGAACTGAAGATCTCGAGCTTGCCGAACCACCCGGCCGCCGGCGGGACACCCGCCAGCGCGAGCAGGAACAGCGTCATCGCCACCGTGAGGCCGGGGGCGTAGGAGAAGAGACCGCCGAAGCTGGAGATCTCGGCTGAGCGGGTCTTGCGGGCCACGGTGATCACGACCGCGAACGCACCGAGGTTCATGCTGGCGTAGATGAGCAGGTAGATCACGATGGCCTGGAGCGACGCGACCCCAACGGCGCCGCTGACCCCGGCCACGGCGAGGGGGGCGAGGATGTACCCGGCCTGGGCGATGCCGGAGTAGGCCAGCACGCGCACCACGTTGGTCTGGCGCAGGGCCAGGAGGTTGCCCACGGTCATGGTGAGAACGGCCAGTACCCAGATGACCGGCCCGTAGACGTCCTCGCGGCCGTAGAAGCCGATGAACACGAGCTGCAGGAGCGCCACGAACCCGGCCGCCTTGGTGGCCACGGCGAAGAACGAGGTGATGGGGGTGGGCGAGCCCTCATAGGTGTCGGGCGCCCACGAGTGGAACGGCACCGCTGACACCTTGAAGGCGAAGCCGATGATCACGAACACGATGGCCAGGGTGATGATCGGTTGGGTGGTGGGCGACGCGTTGATCACCTCGCCGATGGCCGACAGGAGGGTGGAGCCGGTGAGCCCGTACAGCAGCGACATGCCGTACAGCAGGATCGCCGAGGCGAAGACGCCCATCAGGTAGTACTTCAGCCCGGCCTCGTTGCTCTTGGCGTCGCGCTTTCGCCAGGAGGCCAGCATGTAGGCGGGGATCGAGAGCATCTCGAGCGCCACGAACATGGTGACGAGGTCGCGGGCCGACGCCATGACGATCATGCCCAGCACCGACCCGAGGAGGAGTTGGTAGTACTCGCCCTCCCAATAGTCGCCCGCGGCGACGTAGTTGGTGGACAACAGGACGATCACGTAGGCCGAGAGCAGGAACAACGACTTGAGGATCAGAGCGAAGTCGTCGACGACGTAGGCCCCCCCGAACATCACTCGCTCACTGCCGTCCATGGCGAGGGTGACGATGGGGATGAAGGCGATCAAGAGGCCGATGCCGGCGATGGACGACGACGTCCAACGGGCGTCGTCGCCGGTGAAGGCGTCGACCAGCAGCACCACGCACAGGGTGATCACCACGATGATCTCGGGCGCGATGGCGTGCAGGTCGACGACTGGGGTCTCCCAGGCGAAGGTGGCCAACTGGGCGAGCACCGATCAGACCCCGAAGGCGCGCATGGTGAGGGTGATGGCCGGGTCGGTGACCTTGAAGATGAGGTTCGGGAACACACCGAGGACCACGATCAGCACCAGGATCGGGGTCCAGGCCAGCCACTCGGTGAAGTTCACGTCCTTGATGTTCGGATCGTCGGCGAACTCGGCCTTCGGGGTACCGAAGGCCACCCGCTGGTACATCCACAACAGGTACGACGCCGCCAGCACCGTGCCGAGGGCGGCGACGACCATGTACACCCGGAACAACGCCTCGCTGAGACCAGCGCCCGGGCTGTAGGCGGCGAGGATGGCCGGGAACTCCCCCCAGAACCCGGCCAGGCCGGGGAGTCCGAGGGAGGCCATCGTGGCCAGCCCGAGGATCCAGCCCATGTGCGGCGCCTGCTTCAGCAGACCGCCGAGGCGGGAGATGTCGAGGGTGTGGAAGCGCTCCTTGGCCGAACCGGCCACGAAGAAGAGCAGGCCGGTGATGAGGCCGTGGGCAACCATGCCGAAGACGGCGGCGTTGATGCCGATGTCGGTGAGCGTGGAGATGCCGAGCATCACGAAGCCCATGTGGGACACGGACGAGAACGCGATGAGTCTCTTCATGTCGCTCTGGGCCAGGCAGCAGAGAGCTCCGTAGATGATGCCGATCACGGCCAGGAGACCGATGAACGGCGCCCACCGCTGGGCGGCCTCGGGAAGGATCGGGAGGGCGATGCGAATGAAGCCGTAGGTGCCGAGCTTCAGCAGCACGGCCGCCAGGATCACCGAGCCGACGGTGGGGGCCTGGGTGTGGGCGTCGGGCAGCCAGCTGTGGAACGGGAAGATCGGCACCTTGATGCCGAAGCCCATGAACATCCCGCCGAAGATCCAGAGCGCGGCGCCGATGGAGATCCCCTGCGCCAACTCGGGCAGCAGGATCATGCTGAACGAGTGCATCATCTTGCCGTCGACCATGACCTGGTCGGACAGGAAGTACAGCGCCAGGAAGCTGACGATCATCAGCGCTGACCCGAACAGCGTGAACAGGAAGAACTTCATCGAGGCGTACTGACGCTTCTCGCCGCCCCACACGCCGATCATGAAGTACATCGGGAGCAGCACGACCTCGAAGAAGACGAAGAACAGAATGAGGTCCTGGGCCACGAACGTGCCGATCATCCCGGTCTCGAGGATGAGGATGAGGATGAGGAAGGCCTTGGGGTTCTTCGGCTCGGGGAAGTGGTTCCACGAGTAGACGATGCAGAGCGGCACCACCAGCATGGTGAGAGCGATCATCGGCAGCGAGATGCCATCCATCCCGACGATGTAGCGGCTGTTGATGACCGGGATCCACTGCTTGTCGACCAGGAACTGCAGGCCGCCCGCCGAGTAGTCGAACCCGGCGAACAGGGCGATCCCCACCCCGGCCACCGCCAGGCTGGTCACGAGGGCGATCACTTTGTGCAGAGATTCGTTGGCCTTGGGTACCACGGCCATGACGGCGGCCCCGACCAGCGGCAGGAACACCGCCAGGCTCAGGCCCCAATCGTTCAAGAAGTCGTTCATCGGTTTGAAGTTTCCCTGCTTATCGGAGGACGAAGACGAACACGCCGGCCAGGACGGTGGCACCGGCGAAAAGGAGGGCGCCGTACTGCTGGACCCGGCCGGTCTGGAATCGGCGGAGGAACTGGCCGGAGTCTTGCGACACCGTGCCCGAACCGTCGACGAGGCCGTCGATGACGAACTGGTCGATGCCGCGATACACCACCCCGGAGAGCCGGCGGAACATCGAGGCTGTTCCGTTGACGATGCCGTCGAGCACGTGCTGGTTGAACCAGTCGGACCCCCGGGCGAGCGGACCCTTCACGGAACCGGCGATGACGTCGGTGTAGAGGTGGTCGAGGTAGTACTTGTTCTCGAGGAACGTGTACCCGCCGTGGGCCAGGCGATTGCGGCTGGTGAGCCCGCGGGGACCGAGGTTCCGGGCGTAGTAGGCGTAGGCCACGAACAGGCCGGCGATGCCGAGGATGGTCGACAGCACGGCGATCCAGGGGGTGAACGACGCGTGGGAGATGGGCGGGAACGCGAACGTGGGCTCCACGTAGTGCTCGAAGCGGATCGTGGCCGACTCGGGGAGCTTCAGGCCGAAGAACGACTTCGGGAAGTTGAGGAAGCCGATCACGCACGCCAGCGCGGCCAGGACCACGAGAGGACCGGTCATGACCCGGGGGGACTCGTGAGGGGTGCCATGACCCCGGTACTCACCCCGGAAGGTCATCCAGTAGGCCCGGCCCATGTAGGCGGCGGTCATGAAGGCCGTGATCAGGCCCATGATCAGCATGAGGGTGTAAGCGCTCTCCTGGCCGGCGTTGGCGCCGGCCAGGATCTCGTCCTTCGACCAGAAACCGGCGAAGGGGAAGATACCGACGAGGGCCAGGGTGGCGATCACGAACGTGGCATGGGTGGTCTTCATGTACTTGCGCAGGCCACCCATCTGGCGCATGTCGAACGTGTGGTGGGCGGCATGGCTCACCGAACCGGCCCCGAGGAACAGGCAGGCCTTGAAGATGGCGTGGGTGAAGAGGTGGAACACACCGGCGGTCCACGCCCCCACCCCGAGGGCCATCACCATGTAGCCGAGCTGGGAGATGGTTGAGTAGGCCAGTACCTTCTTGATGTCGAACTGGACGAAGGCCAGCGCCCCGCCGATGATCGTGGTCACACCGCCGATGAGCGCCACGTAGTGCATCGAGCTCGAGCCGATGGCCAGACCGGTCCAGAACGCCGGGAAGAGCCGGGCGATGAGGTAGACGCCGGCCACGACCATGGTGGCGGCGTGGATGAGGGCCGACACGGGGGTGGGACCGGCCATGGCGTCGGGCAACCAGGTGTGCAGCGGGAACTGACCCGACTTCGAGGTGACGCCAGCGAACAGGCAGAGACAGCCCACCAGCAACAGCGTGGTGTTGGCCCCCGGCGACAGCGCGTACTCGTTGAGGTGGAGGATGCCGAAGCTGGGCCTTTCGCCGAACCCGCTGGCGGCGAAGAAGGTGATGATGACGCCGAGGATGAGGCCGACGTCACCGACGCGATTGGTGAGGAAGGCCTTGAGGGCGGCGTCGCTGTTCTTCTTCTCCTCCCACCAGTGCCCGATGAGCGCGAACGAGCACAGACCCACCAGCTCCCATCCGACCAGCATCTGGAGGGTGTTCGAACTGACGACGTAGAAGAGCATGGACGCCGTGAACAGCGAGAGGAAGGCGTAGTAGTGCGTGTAGCGCACGTCGCCGCGGAGATACTCGGTCGAGTAGATGTGCACCAGCAGCGAGATGAGGGTGACGGTGACGAGCATCATCGCCGTGAGCCCGTCGACCAGGGTGCCGGCGTCGAACTCGATGGAACCCCACGTGAACCAGGGCACCGAGGTGACCACGGGCGCCACCGACTCGGACTCTGCACCCTGGGCCGGGCTGGCGGCCTGCTCGGTGCCGGCCGATGCGGTCTCACCTGATCCCGGGCCAGGGGCCGCCGTGACCGCCACCATCGCCTCGCCCTCGGCGCCGGTGGGTTGCACCTCGGTCGTGGCCTCGCCGGGGACCTCGGGCGGGTGGTTGACCCGGTCGACCCATTGGCCGGCCACGACCAGCGACAAGAGGAAGCAGATGGCCACGAAGGTGATGCCGATGCCCGAGGTGGCTCTGGTGCCGAGGCGCTTGCCGAAGAAGAGGATCGTGGCGAACGACACCACCATCAGGGCGGGGATGACCCAGACCTTGTCGAGGAGATAGGGGATCACGGCGACGTCAGCCCTTCATCAGATCGAGCTCGGAGACGTCGATGCTCTGGCGATTGCGGTAGATCATCAAGACGATGGCCAGACCCACACTCACCTCGGCGGCAGCGATGGCGATCACGAAGAGGGCGAACACCTGGCCGCTCATGTTGGCGATGTCGCCGGCGTGCCACATGGCGCCGAAGGCCACGAGGTTGATGTTGACGGCGTTGAGCATGATCTCGACGGACATGAGGATCATGACGCCGTTGCGCCGGGCGAGGACGCCGTACACGCCGATGCAGAAGAGGATCGCACCGAGGAAGAGGAACTGATTGACGTACATGGTCAGTCCCGCCTGACGAGCACGATGGCCCCGATGAGGGCGACGAGCAGGAGAACGGAGATCACCCAGAAGGGGATCAGGAAGGTCGAGAAGATCGAGTCGCTCACCTGGGCGGTGCGCTGCACGGCGATCGGACCGAACTCCTGGTCCTTCCAGCCGTCCCACAGGGCGTAGCCGAGCACACCGAGCAAACCGACCCCGATGACCCCGGCGGTGATCTTGGCCGGGCGAGGGTTGTCGAGCCCGCCGTCGAGACCGGTGCCGGCCCGGGTGAGCATGATCCCGAACAGGAACAGCACGACGATGGCCCCGATGTACACGAGGACCTGGGTGACGGCCACGAACTCGGCGGCGAGGAGGATGTACTGGGCGGCCATCCCGGAGAGCACCAGCACCAGCCACAGTGCCGCGTGCACCAGGTTGGTGCACGTGACTACACGGATGGCGCCGAACACCATCAGCGCGGCGATGACGTAGAACGCGATGTTCTGGGCGACGAGGAGGGCCAGCATCTGCTATCGAGGAACCTTCTTGGCCTTGGCCTCGGAGCCCGTCTCGTAGGCGGGGAAGTCCGGCACGGTCTCCATCCACTGCCCGAGCCGGGTCTTGTCGTGCAGGAGGTCGGCGATGCGCACCTCGGAGTACTCGTACTCGGGGCTCCAGAAGAGGGCGTCGAACGGGCAGACCTCGACACAGATCCCGCAGTACATGCACAACGAGAAGTCGATGTCGAAGCGGTCGAGCTCGTTCTTCTGGCGCGGCTTGCCCCCTTCACGACGGGGCGGGGCGAGGTACTTGTGGGCCTCGATGAAGATGCACCAGTCCGGGCACTCGCGGGCGCAGAGCATGCACGAGGTGCAGTTGTCCTCCTTGAGGGTGATGACGCCGCGCGCCCGCGGCGTCGGCTCCTCCTTCTCGTGGGGGTACTGAACGGTCTGGGGACCGTCCTTGAGGGTCTTGACCATCGTGCCGAACGTCACGCCGAGACCCTTGATGAGACCAGGAACCTGAGGCATCAGAACATCACTTTCAAAACTCCGGTGACCAGGATGTTGACGAGCGCGAGCGGGATGAGGAACTTCCAGGCGAACCTCTGGAGCTGGTCCTCACGGAAACGGGGGTAGGTGAACCGCACCCAGAAGATGAGGAACGCCACGAGCATCACCTTGGCGAAGAGCACGATCGGCCCCAGCACCCAGTACAGGTCGCTCGACGTGTCGAGCCAGGGCACCGCCCAGCCCCCGAGGAACAGCACCGCGGCGATGGCGGCGAAGGCGAAGGCGGTGGCGAACTCGGCGAGGAAGAACAACAGGAACCGAAAGCCCGAGTACTCGACCTGGTAACCGCTGACGATCTCGGACTCGGCCACGGGCATGTCGAACGGGGGTTGGGTGAGCTCGGCCTGGACGGCGGCGATGAAGATCACGAAGGCCACGAACTGGGTGAGGATGTAGGGGTTCCCGATGCCGCTCCACCCGAAGATCTCGCCGCCGTTCTGGGCGAGCACGATGCCGTTCATGCTCAGGGTGCCGGCCTGGATGACCACCCCGATGACGGCGAGCACCATCGGCAACTCGTAGGCGATGAGCTGGCCGGCCGCCCGCAGGCCTCCGAGCAGGGAGTACTTGTTCGACGACGACCAGCCGGCCATGAGCACGCCGATGACCGACAGGGAGGCGACGGCCAGGACGAAGAAAATGCCCACGTCGAGGTCCTCGACGACGACGTTGTTCGACGCGGGAATGGCCACGTAGAGCAACAACGTGGAGACCAGCACCACCACGGGCGCGGCCTTGAACACGAACCGGTCGGCGCCGTCGGGGACGAGGTCCTCCTTCTGGAGGAACTTCGCCCCGTCGGCCAGCAACTGGAGCGAGCCGCGGGGTCCGGCTTCCTGGGGGCCCATGCGGCTCTGCATCCAGCTCATGACCTTGAACAGGAACACCATGCCGAGAATGAGCGCCGTGGTGGGTACCACGACGAGGATCACCAGCACCTTGATCGAAGTGGAGAGCCAGTACGGAGGATCGAAGGCGGCGAGGATCGAGATCATCGGTCGATGTCACCGAGGATGAAGTAGAGGCTGCCGAGGATGGCGACGAGATCGGGCACGTAGACGCCCTTGGCCACCCACGGGACGATCGAGATGTTGTTGAACGACGGCGTGCGGATCTTGACCCGGAACGGCACCAGGTCGCCCTTGGAGACGACGTAGTAGCCCATCGCACCCAGCGGGTTCTCGGTCTCGACGTAGGCCTCGCCCGCGGGGACCTTGATGATGCGCGGCACCTTGGCCATCACCGGGCCGGCCGGGATGGAGTCGAGGAGCTGGTCGACGATGAGGGTTGCCTCACGGGTCTCCTGCAGCCGCACCCACGTGCGCGCGAAGCAGTCGCCGTCGGGATGGGTCCAGACCTTCCAGTCGACCTTGTCGTAGACCAGCCCCGGCGGGCATGCGTCACGGCGCAGATCCCAGTCGACGCCGGAACCTCGGAGGTTGGCGCCCGAAAGACCGTAGGAGAGGGCGACGTCGGCGGGGATCACGCCGATGCCCCGGGTGCGGGCCTGGAAGATCTCGTTGCCCACCATGAGGGTCTGGGTCTCGTCGCAGAGATCACGGAGCTTGACCATGGCGCGCTTCGTGTCGGCGATCCATCCCTTGGGCAGGTCGTCCTTCAAGCCACCGATGCGATCGAAGTTGGGGTGGAAGCGTCCCCCGGTGGCCGACTCGATCTGGTTGAGCACGTGCTCGCGGTCACGGAAGGCGTAGAAGCCCATGGTGAGCGCACCGAGTTGCAGGCCGAAGTCGCCGAGGAACAGCGAGATGTTGGCGATGCGGGCCAGCTCGAAGAGGATGGTGCGGATGTGTTGGGCTCGCGGGGGCGCCTCGACGTCCATCAGCTTCTCGGCGGCGAGGATGAACGGCACCTCGTTGGCGAAGCTGCCCAACCAGTCGATGCGGTTGACGAGGGCGGTGATCTGGGGATAGGTGCGGACCTCGGTGAGCTTTTCGTAGCCGCGGTGCATGTACCCCGGGATCGGCTCGGCCGAGATGATCTGCTCGCCGTCGAGCTTGGCCACGATGCGCAGCGTGCCGTGGGTGGCCGGGTGCTGCGGTCCGAGGTTCAGGGTCATCCCCTCGGTCTCGAGGTCGATGTTGACCCGAGCGTCGGCGGCGCGGGCCGCGATGTAGGCCATCTGGTCGCGCTCGCTGAGGTCGGTCACTCGCCGTCCCCTTCCTCGTTGTCGTCGCGACCGGGCATGGGCTCCACGTCGACGATGCCGGGCCAGGGGCGAACCCTCCGGCTGAGCAGCGGGAAGTCCTTGCGCAACGGGTGGCCCTGGAAGTCGGCGGGCAGGTAGAGCTTCACGAGGTTCGGATGCCCGGTGAACTCCACCCCGAACATCTCGAAGCACTCCCGCTCGTGCCAGTTGGCCCCGCGGAAGTGCGGCGTCCAACTGCCGACCCGGAGGTCGTCGTCGGGCAGGTCGGTCTTGAGGTGGACGCCCAGGGCATCGGGGATCGAGTAGAGCCGACCGATGACCTGAAAGCGGGTGTCGCCGCCGGCGTAGCCCTGTTCGACAGGACCCGGAACCTTGGGCTCGGCCCCGCTGACCACGAGGTCCTCCTGGGCATCCATGTCGCGCCCGTAGGGTGAAGGGAGCCAATCTATGGCGGACAGGTAGTCGAAGAACGTGAATCCCATGTCCTTCAGGGTGGCGGCCGCGGTGGGCCACGCCTCACGGTCGACGCGCACCCACAGGTCGTCGAGAGGACGGATGTGCGAGCCGACCACGGCGTCGCCGAGGGCTTCGACCAGTGACGCCAGTAGCGCCTCGCGCCGCTCATCGACGACCGGGACCTCGGCGGCCTCGACGGCGTCGGGCTCGACGGTGGTGTCAGCCGACGACAATGGGATCACCCTTCCAGCGGGCGCTCATGTCCTCGTTGGCGATGCGTTCCTGGAGCAACACGATGCCCTCGAGGAGCGCTTCGGGACGGGGCGGGCAACCGGGGACGTAGACGTCGACGGGGATGATCTGGTCGACGCCCTTGGTGACCGAGTAGCTGTCCCAGTAGGGACCGCCGCAGTTGGCGCACGAACCCATGGAGATCACGTACTTCGGATCGGGCATCTGCTCGTAGAGGCGCAGGACCGCCGGAGCGAGCTTGTCGGTGACCGTGCCGGCGATGACCACGAGGTCGGCCTGGCGGGGAGTGGCCGGGAACGGGATGACGCCGAGGCGCATCACGTCGTAGCGGGGGGAGGCGAAGGCCGCTCCCATCTCGATGGCGCAGCACGCCAGTCCCCACTGGTAGGCCCAGATCGAGTACTTGCGACTCAGGTTCAACAGCTTGGACACCGACTTCGGCATCCGGCCGCTCTCGACTAGGCCCACTGGATCACCTTCTTTCGATAGGCATGCAGGAGGCCGAGGCCGAGGATCACGATGACCGCGCCCATGGCGACGATGCCGAACCAGCCGTAGAGCTCGACCCGCGTGGCCCACGGGAAGATGAAGACCGCCTCGACGCCGAACACGACGAACATGAGCGCCAGGATGTAGTAGCGGACCTGGCTCTGCGACCACCCCGATCCGACGGGATCGACCCCGGACTCGTAGGTGAGGTACTTCTGCTTCTGAGGGCGCGTCGGCCGTAGCACGCCACCGAGGGCCAGGAGCCCCAGGGCCAGCCCGACCGCGACACCGGCAAAGATGGCGACGGTCAGGTACTGCCGCAGGAATTCCGAGTACTCAGGCATCGGCCGCCGAGCCTAGTGAGTGGCTGCACATGGCAGGAAATTCCTCTTTCCGGGGGGACGACAAGGGATTTTCGGGCGGACTCGAGAGGCGGGCGAGGGCCTCGGTGGCCCCGTTCTCGGGAGAGAGTCGATGTGGTCGGACCCGTACCGGGAAACGTCAGGGAGTGGTGGGAATCGCCGGTGCCGCAACCGCCGGCTCGGCTGATCGGACGAGCGCCGGTTGGCCCTCGCGGGCCGGGGCCACGAGAGCGTCGGGGAACAACCCGTACCCGATGGTGACGACCAGGCAGATGCCGATGACCAGTCCGGCGCCGGCCGGGACGGCGATGCGGTCGGTTCGCTTCGGGACCGGGCCGTCGTTCCCGTCGTCGCCCCCGGCCATGAACACCATCACCACGAGGCGCAGGTACAAGAAGGCGGCAATGACCGCGGACACCATGGCGATGACGGCCAACGGGATGGCGCTGGCGTTCACCGCCGCGATGACGGCGTAGAACTTGGCGAAGAAGCCGGCGGTGAAGGGGATTCCGGCCTGGGCGAAGAGGAACACCGTCAACGCCGCCGCCAGCGCCGGACTGGTACGGGCCAGGCCCCGGTAGTCGCGGAGCGCGTGCCGATTGTCGCCGGTGCGCCCGACGAGGGTGACGATGGTGAAGGTGCCCACCACCATGAAGGTGTAGGTGGCCAGGTAGAAGAGCACCGCCGCGTTGCCCTCGGCCGAGGCGGCCTCGACCGCCATCAAGATGAAGCCGGCGTGACTGATCGATGAGAACGCCAGCATCCGCTTCACGTCGCTCTGCACGATGGCCAGCGCGGCACCGACCACCATCGACAAGATGGCGAGCGCGTACACGATCGGTCTCCAGGTCGACCCGTAGTTGTCGAAGGTGAGCACGAAAATTCTCACGATGCCGGCGAACGCGGCGATCTTCACGCCCGAAGCCATGAAGGCCACCACGGGCGTGGGGGCCCCGTCGTACACGTCGGGGCTCCACGCGTGGAACGGCACCGCCGAGACCTTGAAGGCCAGGCCCACCAGCATGAAGGCCAGGCCGAGCAGCAGCAGACCGTTCTGCACCGGCACCACCTCGGACATGAAGTCCTTGATGGCGACCAGGTTCGTCGACCCGGTGGCGCCATAGATCATGGCGATGCCGTACAGGAAGAACGAGGACGAGAACGAGCCGAGCACGAAGTACTTGAGCCCGGCCTCCTGGCTCTGGGCCCGCTTCAGGTGCATCGCCGCCAACACGTAGACGGCGATGGAGAGCGTCTCGAGGCCGAGGAACACCATGATGAGGTCGTTGGCGGTGGCCATCATCACGCCACCGGCCGCCGACAGCATCATGAGGACGTAGAGCGAGGGCCCGTCGAGGCCTTCCCGGCGCAGATAGCCGTCGGCCACCAACGCGGTGAGAGCCACGGCCAGGCAGATGGTGATCACCAGGAAAACGCTGAAGCCGTCGATGCCGACCATGTTGCCGACGGTGCTGAACGGGCCGAAGCTCTCGGGAGTGTTGTCCCACCACAGGACGGTCTCCCATCCCTGCACCCGCGCCCACAGGGGAATGGCGCTGATGGCCGCGGCGCTGGCGACGGTGACGGTCCAGATCGCGTAGAACGAGGTCGGCGCCCGCTTGCGCAGCAGCGAGGACACGGTGAGCAGGAGCAGGGCTCCCGCCCCGAGGATGATGAGTGGCAGCAGCCCCCACCAGTCGACGGCGGGGCCGGTCACCTGGGCGACGGCCTCGCTCACCTCTCCCGAGACGGGTGCCGGCGCGATGAGCTGTCCTCCGGATTGGGCGAACACCGAGGTGAGGAGGTTCATCGACCGACCTCCGTCGCGACGGCGGGCTCCTTCGCTTCGCCGTCGCGCGCCTCACGGGCCTTCTCGGCGGCGGCGTCGATGGCCGAGCGGTCGAGCTCGCGGCCGTCCTGCGTGACCGGTTGGTCGTAACGCTCGACCTGGAGCTCGACGCGGTTCACCACCCGCTGCACCGACGGCTCGATGCGGTCGAGAACCGGCTTCGGGTAGACGCCGAGGAAGACGATCAAGATGACCAGTGGGACCATGACCAACCGCTCGGAGAGCTTGAGATCGGGGAACGTGGCGTTCTCCTCGTCGGGCTCGCCGTTGAACACCCGTTGGTAGGCCCACAGCAGGTAGAGGGCGGCGATGATCACGCCCGAGGTCGCGACGACAGCCCACCAGCGGTTGGAGACGAACGTACCGAGCAGCACGAGGAACTCGCCGACGAAACCGTTGAGGCCGGGCAGACCGATCGAAGAGAGCATCACCAGGGTGAAGAGGCCGGCGAACACAGGAGCCACCTTGGCGATGCCCTTCAGGCTGGAGATCTCGTAGGTGTGGCGACGCTGGTACAAGAAGCCGAGCAGGATGAACAGCGCGCCCGTGCTGATGCCGTGGTTGATCATGACCAGCACCGAGCCCTCGATGCCTTCGACGTTCAGGGCGAAGATGCCCATGAGCGCGAAGCCCATGTGCGCGAGCGACGAGTACGCGACCAGTCGCTTCAGGTTCTTCTGCATGGCCGCGACGATGCCGCCGTAGATGATGCCGATGGTGGCGATGGTGAGCATGACGGGGGCGAACCACACCGCCGCCTCGGGAAAGAGCTCCAGGCCGAAGCGCAGGAAGCCGTAGGTGCCGAGCTTCAACAGGATGCCGGCCAGATCGATCGACCCGGCGGTGGGCGCCTCGGTGTGGGCGTCGGGGAGCCAGGTGTGGAACGGGAAGGCCGGCACCTTCACGGCGAAGGCGATGGCCATGCCGAGGAACAACCAGCGCCCGGCGCTCTGGCTCAGCGAGTCGCTGGCGATGATCTTGGTGAAGTCGAACGAGATGGCCCCACCGTCGCCAGCCTTGGCCAGCACGGCGAGGGAGACGATCGCCACCAGCATGAACGCCGATCCCAGCATGGTGTACAGGAGGAACTTGGTGGCGGCATAGACCCGGCGGCCGTGACCCCACTTGCCGATGAGCATGTAGAGCGGCACCAGGGTGATCTCGAACATCAAGAAGAACAGGAAGAGATCGAGGGCCATGAACGCGCCCATGCACCCGGCCATGAGAAGGGTGAGCCAGGCGTAGTACCCCTTGGGATCGTTGTCGGGCTTGGCTGCGAACAACGCGATCGGGAACAGGAACCCGGTGAGCACGACGAGGAACAGCGAGATCCCGTCGACGCCCAGGAAGAACTTGATGTCGAGCGACTCGACCCAGGTCTGCGAAACGACGAACTGGTAGCCGGGATCGCCCGTCTCGAACTGCACCAGCATCCACACCGCGAACACGAACGTGAGCAGACCCGTGACGATGGCCACCTGGCGGTGCAGCTCGGGACGGGAGCGGGGGATGAGCGCGATGATGATGGCCCCCAGCACGGGCACGAAGATCAACGCCGGGAGGATGGGGAACCCTGCGGACTCGGCCGCCAGGACTGATACGGCCACTAGAAGGTCACCTGGGTGAGGACGAAGGCCACGATGAGCACGGCACCGATCGCGATCATGAGGGCGTAGGCGCGGACATAGCCGCTCTGGACGTGGCGGAGGCGGGCCGCGCCCCCGCGGGTGGCCCGGCCGACGCCGTTGACGGCACCGTCGATCACGACCCGGTCGAAGAGGGAGGCGAGCTCGAACAGCTTGCGCCCCGGACCCCCGGCGAAAGCGGCGATGGAACTGTCGATGTGCCAGCCGTGAGCGAAGAACGGCAGCTCGATGCGCTTCGGGTCGAGCTTGTGTCGCAGGTACACGAAGTAGGCGAGGGTGATGCCGAGGAGGGCCATGGTCGTGCTGATGGCGAGCTCGGCCAACAGCTTGGCCGTGCTGAGCTCGAACACCGTCTCGTTGGCCCCAGTGACCGGCTCGAGCCAGTTGGTCAGGAACTCGAGCGACGGCGAGAACGGCAGGTTGATGAAGCCCATGAACGCCGCGCCGATGGCCAGCACGACGAGCGGCACGGTCATGGGCCATGGAGACTCGTGCGGAGCGCCCCCGTGGTGGTCGTCGTGATGGGTGTCGGTGAGCACGGCCACGGCCGAAGGCTCGGGCTCGGCCCCATCGGCGACCTCGGTGTCGTCGGCCCCGACCATGTGGGCCTCCTTCGCCGCGATCTCAGCGTCGATGGAGGCCCCCCACCGGGCGTCGCCGTAGAAGGTCATGAACACCAGACGGAAGATGTAGAACGCCGTGAGCCCGGCCGTGAACAACCCGACCACGTAGAGCGCAGGGTTGTCGTGGAGCGCGAACGACAGGATCTCGTCCTTCGACCAGAAGCCCGAGAACGGCGGGACGCCGGAGATGGCGAGCGCGCCCACGAGGAACGTGCCGGCGGTGATGGGCATCACCTTGCGCAGCGCGCCCATGCGGCGCATGTCCTGCTCGTCGTGCATGCCGTGGATCACCGATCCGGCCCCGAGGAACATGAGCGCCTTGAAGAAGGCGTGGGTGATCATGTGGAAGATCGCGGCGGCGTAGGCCCCCGTCCCCACCGCCAGGAACATATAGCCGAGCTGACTGATGGTGGAGTAGGCCAGGACCTTCTTGATGTCGGTCTGGGCGATGGCGATGGTGGCGGCGAAGAGGGCGGTGAGCACGCCGAGCCAGGCGATGAGCTGGGGCAGCCAGTCGGCGGACGCGGCGAGGACCGGGTTGACGCGGACCAGGAGGTAGACGCCCGCGGTGACCATGGTGGCGGCGTGGATCAAGGCCGAGACCGGAGTCGGGCCGACCATGGCGTCGGGCAACCAGACGAACAGCGGGAACTGGGCGGACTTGCCGATGGCGCCGATCAGCAACATCGCGGCGATGAAGGTGGCGGCCCCCACGGCGAGCCCGGGAGCCAGCGGCAACATCTCGGTGTACTTCACCGTGCCAAAGGCGAAGAAGGCGGCGAAGATGCCGACCATGAAGCCCCAGTCACCGATGCGGTTGGTGATGAAGGCCTTCTTGCCGGCCGAAGCGTTGGCGTCCTTGGTGAACCAGAAGGAGACGAGGAAGTACGAGCAGGCGCCGACGCCCTCCCACCCGAGGAAGGTGAGGACCAGGTTGTCGCCCAGCACGAGCATCAACATCGAGAAGACGAAGAGGTTGAGATAGGTGAAGAACCGCGGGAAGTCGCGATCTCCGTGCATGTACCCGATCGAGTAGAGGTGGATCAGGGCGGCGATGCCGGTGACGAACAGCACCATGGTCATCGAGAGCGGGTCGAGCAGGAAGCCGAAGTCGACCTGGAACCGGCCCGCCGGGATCCAGGTGAAGAACGAGACCTCGTAGGTGCGGTCGGGCTGGGTGCGCAGGCCGAAGTAGACGACCACCGCGACGAGGAACGACAACGACACGGTGACGGTGCCCAGCCACCCGGCGACGGGCTCGCCGAGGCGTCGACCGAAGAACACCAGCACGAGGAAGCCCACGAGCGGGAGGGCAGGGATCAGCCACACGAGTTCGACCAAGGTCGCGCTCAGCCCCTCAACAACGTGATGTCGTCAGCCGTGGCGCCCGGCTTGCGTCGGGCCACCGCCACGACCAGCCCGAGGCCCACCACGACCTCGGCCGCCGCGACCACCAGGACGAAGAAAACGATGACCTGGCCGGTGATGTCGTCGAGCATGCGCCCGAAGGTGACGAAGGAGAGGTTCACGGCGTTGAGCATGAGCTCGACACACATGATCATCACCAGCGGGTTGCGGCGCACCAGCAGGCCCACGGCACCGAGGCCGAAGAGCACCGCCGAGAGCACCAGGTAGGCGACGTCGAGGTTGCGCATCAGTGGCCGTCGCCTTCCGGTACCTCGGTGAGGGGCTCGTCGCCCTGTTCGGTCATCGAGGCCTGCTCGGGGATCGGCTCGAGGTCCTTCGGGCGCATGGAGAGCACGACCGCGCCGACGACGGCGATGGTGAGCAGCGCCGCGGTCATCTCGAGCGGGAAGACGTAGGTGGTGAACAGCTCCCGCCCGATCTGGGCGATGTTGCCGGCCCCTTCCTCGAGCGGCGCGGTGACCGACCGGGCGCCGGTGACCGCGTCGACCCCGCTGATGACGTAGACGGCGAGGACCGCCCCCACCAGCACCACACCGGCGAGGCCGGCGAGAGCCCGCTGGCCGACCAGCGGTTCGGTGGTGAGGTCGTCGTCGGAGTCGACGCCGAGCAACATCAAGACGAACAGGATCAGCACGACGATGGCGCCGGTGTAGACGAGCACCTGCACGGCCGCGAGCAACTGAGCGTCCTGGTTGAGGAACAGCACGGCGATCCCGAAGAGGGTCGCCACGAGGCTGAGCGCCGAATGGACGGGATTACGCGACACGATGACACCGAGGCCACCGGCCAACACGATCACCGCGCACACGAGAAATACGAAGGTCTCCACGGGATCAGTGGTTTCCGTGGCCGTGATCAGCGTGACCGTGATCGTCCTGGTCGTGGCCCTCGTCGACGAAGTCGGGCCCGGTGGTCAGCCGATCCTTCAGGTCCTGCGCGTCCTCGGCACCCCGGACGCCGTACCCGAGCTCGCCGGACCACCCGACGGTGCCCTCGAAGCGGGCATCACCCGAGGGCGACGTGGCCCGCATCCAGGCCGAGGTGTGCTCGTCCTCACCGGGGCGCCAGTCCTCCCAGGGAAGGTGCTTGGGCCGACCGTCGTCACCCACCACGAGTTCTTCCTTGGTGTAGATGGCATCGGCTCGATTGGTGAACGAGAACTCGAACATCTTGGTCTCGGTGATGGCCTCGGTGGGACAGGCCTCGACGCAGAGGTCGCAGTGGATGCAGCGCAGGTAGTTGATCTCGTAGACGTACCCATAGCGCTCACCGGGCGACACCGGATCGTCGGGAGGGTTGTCGGCCCCACGCACGTAGATGCAACGGGCGGGGCACACCCCGGCGCACAGTTCGCAGCCGATGCACTTCTCCATACCGTCCTCGTAGCGGTTGAGGACGTGTCGGCCGTGTACCCGAATCGGCTTCGGGGCCTTCTCCTTCGGGTACTCCGTCGTGACGCGCTGCTTGCGCCCCATCTGGCGGATGCTGACGAGGAATCCTCCGAGATACCCCATCAGTCGATCACCCCTTCGAGACGGCGGGCCTTCGACGTGGTCTTGGCGGCGCGCAACAGGCCCCAGCCCGTCAGGAAGAAGGCACTGCTGGCGACGATGACCACGAACGGGTTCCAGCTCTCGTCGCGGGCCACGCCGATGATGGCGAGCAGGAGCACCCAGCCCAGCGACAGCGGGATCAGGACCTTCCAGCCGAGGTCCATGAGCTGGTCATAGCGCATGCGCGGGAGCGTGGCCCGCACCCACACGAAGGCGAAGAGGAAGAGCACGATCTTGGCGAGGAACCAGAAGATGCCCCACGCCCATTCCGGGCCGATGAAGGCCGGACCGGCGGGACCACCGAGGAAGAGGGTGACGATGATGGCGGCCATCGTGACGCTGTTCATGAACTCGGCCAAGAAGAACAGGGCGAAGCGGATCGAGCTGTACTCGGTGTGGAACCCTCCGACGAGCTCCTGTTCGGCCTCGACGAGATCGAAGGGCGGACGGTTGAGCTCGGCCTGGCTGGCGATCAGGAAGACGATGAAGGGCACGACCCCGGTGAGCAGGAGATTCCAGTTGGGCAGGAACCCCCACCCGGCCTCAGCCTGGCTCATCACGATGTCGTGGGTGCTGAGCGAACCGCTCACCAGCACCACCGCCACCACCGAGAGACCGAGCGCCGCTTCGTAGGACACCATCTGGGCCGACGCTCGCACCGACCCGAGCAGCGGGTACTTGGAGCCCGACGACCACCCGGCCAGCATGACCCCGTACACCGCGATCGACGACATGGCCAGTGCGAAGAGAATGCCGATCGGCGGATCGGCGAGTTGCAACAGGGTCTCCTTGCCGAAGATCTCCACCGTTCCGTTGTTGCCGTTCGAGAAGTCACCTCCGAATGGCACGATGCTGAACAACAGGAAAGCCGGGACCACCGACAGCAACGGGGCCAGGATGAACATCCGCCGCTCGGCCCGGTCGGGGATCAGGTCTTCCTTGAAGAAGAACTTGATGCCGTCGGCGAGGGTCTGGAGGATTCCGAAAGGACCGGCGAGGTTGGGACCCACGCGATTCTGCATGTCGCCGACGACCTTGCGCTCGAACCACACCATCAACATGGTGGCGACGAGCAAGAAGACGAAGATGAGCACGACCTTCAGCAGGACGATGGCGACGACGGCGAGGTCGACATTGCCGGAGAGGAGTGGATCACCGCCCAACATCGTTTTCGCCTCCGTCGGAATCGCCTGATGGGACCGCGACCCGCTCTTGGTTCGCGGGACGAGCTGTCCCAGCCCATCGCGTGGAGGTCGGGTCGCGCAACTCCACGCGCACCGGAGCCGACCCGTGAATCATGGCGCGGTCTCGATACGCAGCTCAGTGACCCGATCGCCGATGGCCAGGAGGTCGCCGACCCGGACATCGGGCTGGTTCAGGATCAGGGCGGCGGCGCCACGGGGCACACCGACATCGGCGGAGATGGCCAGCACCAGGGTGTGCCGCGACGACCGCACCACGACCCGATCGCCCTCGCCGACGCCGAGGCGATCGAAGTCGTAGGGATTGACTCTGACGACGGTTCCGGGGGCGAGGCCAGCCAAGGAGGGGGCGGCCTGCACCTGCGTCCCGAGGTCGTACAGCTTCCGCGTGGCGACGAGGCGCAACGAGTAGGCGTCGACCGCCGGGACGGGGGCGGCCTCGCCGGCCGCGTGGCGAAGCAGCGACGGACGGGAAGGAGTCGGACCGGTCGGCGACGGGTCGCCCTCCTCCACGGCGTCGAGCTCCTCGGTCACTGCCTCTCCCTCGGCCCGGGTGGCATCGGCGACGAGGGCGGCCGCTTCGAGGTGGGTGTCAGCGGCGGCAGCCTGGATCGCCAGCGCGACAGCCTTCGCACTCGGCCCGGTCTCGGCCCCGGAACCGACCACGTCGACGTGACCGTGGTCGGGCGGTTCCAGGGAGAGAGGGACCACGATCCCATCGGCGCTCCCGTGAGCGAGGAGCAGCTCGCGGGTCACGCCCCGATGCGACGGGGCCAGCGTCTCGATCTCGTTCCAGATGCCCTCGACCGACTCCAGTCCGAGATCGGCACCGAGTTGGAAGGCCAGCTCCGCGGCGATCATCCAGTCGGCACGGGCGGTGCCGGGCGGGGTGACGCGTTGGGTGAGCGCGCTCACCCGACCCTCGAGGTTCGTGGTCGTACCCGCCTTCTCGGCGAAGCCCGCGGCCGCCAGCACTACGTCGGCCCGGCGGGACGACTCGGTGAGGAACGTGTCGACGGCAATGACGGCGCGAGCGCCACTGAGGGCGCGCTCGGCCAGGTCACGATCGGGGAAGTCGACCGCCGGGTCGGCACCGAGCAGCACCAGCACGTCGATCCGACCGTCGGCCGCGGCTTCGAGGATGCCTCGGGTGTCGAGACCTCTGGTGGCCGGCGTCGTGACCCAGTTGGCGGCGAACCACTCACGCCCGTCATCGAGAGCGACCCGACCCGGCAGCAGACCGGGAGCGAGACCCATGTCGAGGGCCCCGTGGACGTTGCCGCGCCGCAGCGCCGACAGGAACCGCACATCGGGCAGCCCTTGCAGCAGCGCGCCGGCGGCGTCGACCAGCGAATCGGGCGACTCGGCGACGGAACCCCGACCGAGCACCACGCTCACCGGACCGGTCGCCGAGGCGATCACTCCACGAGCGGCGTTGATGGCCTCCGCCCCGACCCCGGCCACCTCCTTGACGGCATCAGCCGGCGCGACGAGCGCCCGGATCAGCTCGGCGACCTCACCGGGGCGGTAGATCAACGACGAGGTCACCAGATCGCTCAGGCCGCTCGACCGGGCGCCGACCTCCACGACCTGGGCCCGGTCCTCCACCAGCGCGTGCCGCAGACGGAGGAACAGCACCGGGAGCTCTTCCTTGAGGTCCGGGCCGATCAGGATGACCGTGCCCCCGGGGGTGCACACCTCGTCGATGGTGGCCCGGGGCAGGCCCAGCAGCATCTCGGCGGGGAGGCCGTCGCCGATCTGGGCGTCGACGTTGTCGGTGCCCAGGACGCCCTTGGCCAACTTGGCCCAGGCGTAGGCGTCTTCGTTGGTGAGGCGCGACCCACCGATCACGGCGATCGCTTCCGGGCCACTGGCCTGGGAGAGCACCCGGCCGGCCTGCTCGAGGGCCTCGGCCCAGCGCGCCGGGCGCAGGGCGTCACCTTCGCGGATCATCGGATCGGACAGACGGCCCTCGGCATCGATGGCCTCGAAACCGAAGCGGCCCTTGTCACACAACCAACCCCAGTTCACGGGATCGATGTCGACCCCCGAGAAGCGCAGGAGCCGGTCACGGGACGACTCCACCGAGATCCGGCACCCGACCGAGCACGTCGTGCAGGTCGATTCGGTCTTCTCGAGATCCCACGGACGAGCCTTGAACCGGTAGCTCGACGCGGTGAGCGCACCCACCGGGCAGATCTGGACGGTGTTCCCGCTGAAGTACGACGCGAACGGTTCGTCGGGAAAGGTGTTGATCTCGGTGTTGCTGCCTCGGTGAATGAAGTGGATGAGCGGATCACCCGCCACCTCCTTGGCAAACCGGGTGCAGCGGTCGCACAGGATGCAGCGCTCGCGATCGAGCAGCACGAGGTCGCTGATCGGGATGGGCTTCTCCTTGTGGCGCTTCTCCTCCACGAACCGGCTCTCCCCCGGTCCGTAGGCCATCGTCTGGTCCTGAAGAGGGCACTCCCCGCCCTTGTCGCACACCGGGCAGTCGAGAGGGTGGTTGATCAGGAGGAACTCGAGGATGCCGTCCTGCACCTTCTTGACGGTGTCGGACTCGGTGTCGACCTTCATGCCGGGGGTGCACTCGATCATGCAGCTCGGCTGGAGAGCAGGGCCGCGTCCGGTGTCGACCTCGACGATGCACATTCGGCACATGCCGACCGGCTTCATCCGCTCGTGGTAGCAGAACCGGGGGATGTAGACGCCGTGGCGTTCGGCGGCCTCGATGAGCAGCTCGCCCTCACGGGCGGTCACATCGTGGCCGTTGAGAACGACGGTCACACCGGCGACGGGAGGGGCGTCGAGCTCAGGCACGGGCAGAGGCCTTGGGGAGGTCGACCGACACCGAGAGACGCGCCTCTTCGGCGCGAAGGATGGCGGCCTCGAACTCGGGCCGGAAACGGGTGAGGGCCGATGCGATCGGCGACACCGCAGATGGGCCCAGCGGGCAGATGGTGGTCTGCTTGGGCGGCCAGGCGATGCCCGGCGAGATGTTGTCGGACACGTCGAGGAGCAGGTCGAGGTCGCTCGGGCGGCCGTAGCCGTCGTAGATGCGCTGGAGGATGTTCTCGAGCCAGGTGGTGCCCTCGCGACACGGTGTGCACTTGCCGCAGGACTCCCGGGCGAAGAACCGGACGATCCGAAGGCACGCCTTCACGGCGTCGGTGGTCTCGTCCATCACCACGACGGCCCCGGAACCGAGCATCGAACCGGCCCGATCGACGGCGACCTTCTCGAGCGGGAGATCGAGGTGCTCCTCGAAGAACCACGGCGCCGAGGCCCCGCCGGGGATGAAGGCCTTGAGCGTGTGGTCACCGCGGATGCCACCGGCATAGACGGGCGCGTAGATGAGGTCACGGAAGGTGGTGACGCCGTACTCGACCTCGAACACTCCCGGGGTGCGCACGTGGCCCGACACCGCGAAGATGCGGGTGCCCTTCGAACCCTCGGCACCCATGGCCGCGAACGCCTCGCCCCCGTTGGTGATGATCCAGGGGAGGTTCGCCAGGGTCTCGACGTTGTTGACGATGGTGGGCTGCAGGTAGAGGCCCTTGGCCGCCGGAAAGAAGGGCGGCTTGAGGCGAGGCATGCCGCGGTTGCCCTCGAGGCTCTCGATGAGGGCGGTCTCCTCGCCCACGATGTAGGCCCCGGCTCCCCAGGTGAGCACCACGTCGACCGAGAAGTCGGAGCCGAGGATGCTCTTGCCCACGTAGCCGGCGGCGTAGGCCTCGTTGAGGGCGACGGCGAGGCGCTCCTGGGCGAAGGCCATCTCACCGCGGACGTAGAGGAAGGCCTGTCCGCAGCCGACCGCATAGCAGGCGAGGAGGACCCCCTCGATGAGCTGGTGGGGATCGCGTTCCATGAGGAGACGGTCCTTGTAGGTGCCGGGCTCGCTCTCGTCGCCGTTGACCACGAGGTACCGCGGCCAGACGTCGGCCGGGGTGAGGCCCCACTTCACGCCGGCCGGGAATCCGGCCCCGCCCCGTCCGAGCAGGCTCGCGGTCTTGACCTCGTCGTGCACTGCAGCCGGGCTCATGCCCAGGGCCTGGCGGAGGGCCAGATAACCGCCGGTGGCCTCGTACCCGGCCAGGGTGTGGCCCACCGGATCGTCGAACCGGCTGGAGATGATCTTGGGGACGTCGGTGACGGTCATCAGGCCTGTGCTTCCTCGGGGGCGGTCATCCAGACGGGCACGTCGGTGTCCTCGGGCGTGACCGCACCGGCGCGCCGGTCGGCGGGGATGTGCTGGCGCACTCTGGCCAACGTGCCGTGCGGAGGAATGTCGTCGCGGCGACCGGCCTTCAGGTCATCGACGAGCTCGTCGAACTGGTCGTGGGTGATCTGGTGGAAGTAGCGGTAGTTCACCTGGAGGCAGGGAGCCTCGGTACAGGCGGCGATGCACTCGACGTCCTCGATGGTGAACAGACCGTCGGCGGTGGTCTGCCCCGGGACGATGCCCAGCCGGTGCTCGGCATGATGGAGGAGTTCCTCACCCCCGAGGAGCAGGCAGGAGATGTTCGTGCAGATGTTCACCATGTAGCGACCGACCGGCTCGAACTTGAACATCTCGTAGAAGCTGGCCGTGCCCAGCACCTCGGCCGAAGTGACGCCCACCATCTCCGCGATCTGGCTCATGGCCTCATCGGTGACCCGGCCGTCCTGCTGCTGGGCCAGGTGGAGGAGTTGGATGAGCGCCGACTTGGGCCGTGGGTAGCGCCCGATGATCTCGCGGGCCACGGTGACGTTGTCGGGGGTGAGGCGGGCCATCAGCGATCCACCTCCCCGAGGATGGGGTCGACCGAGGAGATGATGGCGACACCATCGGCGAGCAGCCCACCGTGCATGAGGTGGGGCAGGGCCTGGAGGTTCACGAAGCTCGGGGCCCGCACGTGCATCCGGTACGGGTGGGGGCTGCCGTCGCTCACGATGTAGCACCCCAGCTCGCCCCTCGGGCTCTCGATGGCGACGTAGGTCTCACCCTCGGGCACCTTGAACCCCTCGGTGAAGATCTTGAAGTGGTGGATGAGGGCCTCCATCGACTCGTTGATACGAGCTCTCGGTGGCGGCGTGACCTTCTTGTCCTGGATGCGGTAGTCGCCCTTGGGCATCTTTTCGACGCACTGGCGCACGATGCTCATCGACTCGCGGATCTCGGCGAGTCGGATGGCGTAGCGGTCGTAGCAGTCGCCGTAGGTGCCGACCACGACGTCGAAGTCGACCTCGTCGTAGGCCAGGTAGGGCGTCTCGCGGCGCAGGTCCCAGGCGTACCCGGTGGACCGCAGGATCGGCCCGGTGACCCCGAGGGCCATGCACTCCTCGGTGGTGATGACTCCGACACCCTGGAGCCGCTCGCGCCAGATGGGTTGGTTGTTCATCAGCGTCTCGTACTCGCCGAGACGCTCGGGCAGCATGTCGAGGAGGCGCAAGACGCCGTGGCGCCACCCATCGGGGAGGTCGGCGGCCACGCCACCCGGGCGGATGTAGTTGTGGTTCATGCGCAGGCCCGTGACCTCCTGCAGGAAACGCAGCGTCTCCTCCCGCTCACGCCACCCGTACAACAGCATCGAGACCGCCCCGAGGTCCATGCCGTTGGTGGCGACGAACAACAGGTGCGAGGAGATGCGGTTCATCTCGGTCATGAGCATCCGGATCCACACGGCCCGCTCGGGCACCTCGATGTCGAGGAGCCGTTCGACCGTGAGAGAGAACGCCAGCTCGGTGAACAGCGGCGCGGCGTAGTCCATCCGGGTGACGTTGGTCGGGCCCTGGAGGTAGGTGAGCTCCTCGCCGGTTCGCTCCATGCCGGTGTGGAGGTACCCGATGATGGGCTTGCAGCGCTGGACTGTCTCGCCCTTGAGCTCGAGCATGAGGCGCAGCACCCCGTGGGTGCTCGGGTGCTGCGGGCCCATGTTGATGAGCATGGTCTCGTCGTCGGGGGTAGCTTCCGAGTCCAGCGCGACGGCCTCGGCTTCGGACAGACGGAGAACGGCACCCCCCTGGCGCAGGCGCTCGGCCGCCGCCAGGACGTCGCGGCCGGTCATCTCCTGGCCGCCTTCGGCGGTCTGGGCGACGTTGACCGGAGGGGCATCGTGCACGGTGGTCATGTCAGTGGTACCGCCTTGTTCACCGGGTGGCCGGCGCAGCTTTGAACTGCACGGGGATGCGGCCGGAGTCGTAGTCCTTGCGGAGGGGGTGACCCACCCAGTCCTCGGGCATCAGGATGCGGGTGAGGTCAGGGTGGCCCTCGAAGGAGATCCCGAACATGTCGTAGGCCTCGCGCTCCATGGCCTCGGTGCCGGCGTAGAAGCCGAACAGGGTGGGCAGCACCGGATCGGATTCGGGGACCTGCACTCGGACGCGCACACGCTCTCGACGTTTGTGGTCGATGAGCGAGACCACGACCTCGAACCGCTCGGCGGGGATGGCGTCAGGTAAGGCCCGGCGGCCGGGATGGGTGAGGTAGTCGACGCCGGTCAGGTCGACACACATGAGGAAACCTTCGTCGTGAAGGGCTTCGATGAGGGCCATGTACGGGTCCCGGGTGGTGAACAGCACCACCTGACCGTGAGAGCTGCCGACGAGGGCACCGTGGCGGGTCTCGGGCGGGGCGGACTGCTCGGCGTCCTCCCCCGAGGCGTCCGGACCGGGGTCGGTCGTGTCGTCGGCCACGGTCAGCTCCGCCCGAGCGAGACGGGCGTGGCGCCGACACCCTCGTGCTGCTCGATCATGATGCCGAGGCCCTGGCCGGGCCGACGGGTGAGCTCGGCCGAGCGGATGGTGCTGTGGAGGGTGAGGATGGCGTGCATCAGGGTCTCGGGGCTCGGCGGGCACCCGGGGGCGTAGACGTCGACCGGGACGATCTGGTCGACCCCCTGCACGATGGCGTAGTTGTTGAACATGCCGCCGCTCGACGCGCACACCCCCATGGAGATGACCCACTTGGGTTCCATCATCTGGTCGTAGATCTGGCGTAGGACCGGTGCCATCTTCTGCGAGACCCGACCGGCCACGATCATGAGGTCGGCCTGGCGGGGGGAGGCCCGGAAGACCTCCATGCCGTAGCGGGCGATGTCGTAGTGCGCGCCGCCGGCCGCCATCATCTCGATGGCGCAACAGGCCAGGCCGAACGTGGCCGGCATGACGCTACGGGCCCGAGCCCACTTGACCAGCTCCTCGATCGGAGCGGTGAGGAAGTTGTGCTCGAGCCCTTCGAGGCCGGATTCGAGGAAGCCCCCGACCGGGCGGGTCTCACTCGACATCAGGCCGCCTCGGTGGTCGCAGCAATGGATTCGGTGGGCTCACGGCCCTCGGTCCCGACTCGTTTGACGGTGCTCGACAGCGTGCGGGCGGGCGACACGATGGCCGTCTCGCGCAACCGCTTGACCGGACCCCAGTCGAGGGCGCCGTTGCCGATCAGGTAGACGAACGACTCGAACACCAGGGCGACGAAGATCAGGATCGCCACCAGGCCGTAGGTGCCGAGCTCTCGGTACACCACGGCGTAGGGGAACAAGAAGATGATCTCGATGCCGAAGACGATGAAGATCATGGCCACCAGGAAGAACTTCACCGGGAAGCGCTCGGGCGGCTCGCGCCCGGGGACGATGCCGCACTCGTAGGGAGCCGACTTCGGCCGCGACGGCCGTCGGGGAGCGAGCAGTCGCGACGCGACCCGGCTGAGCCCCGCGAACACGAGGGCCAGCGTGAGCATCAGGAAGATCGGCAGGTACTGGGCCATGGGCTCAGGCACCCCCGACGGCGGCCTCGGCCGCCGCCTTGTTCTTCATGAGCGTCTTGTCGCGGTTGTGCAGGACCCAGGCGAAGAGGACGAACAGCGTCAGGGAGATGACGAAGTAGAGGAAGGGGATGAGCCGCACGGTGCCCAGCTCGCGTTCCATCACGACGGAGATGACCGGTGCACTGGGGTCGACCCTGGGCAATGGAGGCGCCTCCCCGGCCACTGTCGTCTGGGGGATCACGACCTGCACCTGCACGACGGCGTAGTGCGCGGGGTTGGACATGAACGGGGTTCGCAGCCGGTACCAGGCCCGACAGAGGGCACCGTCGTCGGGACACTCCTCCTCTCGGGTGGGCTTGCCCCCGTAGGAGAAGGCGCTCAGCTTCTTGTACTCGGTCGGCCCACCGAACAGCCCCGCGTCGACCAACACCACGTCGCCCGCAGCCTGGGCCTCACCGGCTTCGCCCGACGGCATCACCCGCCAACCGCCGATCGCCTCCCTGCTGGCGTACTGCTGGAGGATCTCCGGGTTGTTGGCGGCCAGGTCCGACAGCACGAAGCCGTTGGGGTACTCCTCGACCAGCTGCGGGTTGTCGGCGAGGATCTGCTCGAGCGACGGGAGCTGGTCGGGCACGGGCAACAAGCCGACTTCGGCGGTGCGGGCGGGGTCGCCGCCCTCGACGACGACTTCGACCGGTTGCCAGGTGTTGCTCTGGCCGCGGGGGCCGATGGCGGGCGGCAGGAGCCACCAGCTGAGGGTGAGGATGGCCATCCACCCGAACAGGCCGGTGAGCGCCACCAGCAGGCCGAGGCGGGAACCGACGTTGGTGGCGAGCAGCAGGTACACCGACCCCATGAGCACGGCGACGGCGACGGCGACGATGAGGATGCCCCGGACGCCGGGGTCCCAGGCCAGGCCGGCGAAGAGATTGACCGTGGCCGGCATCACAGGCTCCTCTCGTACTCGACGACGGCGGCGATCTGCGCGGGCGTGAACATGAACTGCTCGGGGCTCATGCGGGCCGTGGCCGGGTCGAGGGCATTGGGGTTGGCGCCGAACCCGGGCATGGCCCCCCCGGATTGCCCGTAGACCCCGTAGGTCTTGGCGAAGGGCTGGTAGTTGGACACGAACTCGATCTGGCTCTCCGCCGTGGGGAACTGGCTGAGTACGGAACCGCCGGTGAGGTTGGGCCCCATGGCCCCGCCGCCGGAGACCTCGGGTTGGCCGAAGGACCATCCCTTGGTGTGGCACCGAGCGCACGAGTAGGCCCCGCCCGCGAACGCGTCGTAGAGGCCCATGTTGAAGATGGCCTCACCCAGCGTGGCGTAGGTGCGACTGCCACCAGGACTGCCGGGATCGGGCACCGTGCACTTCCCGGCGGCATCGGGGGCACAGATCTTCTGGATGTTCTCGTCACGGGCCGCGGCGGCGACCTCGGCGGGGAGCTGGATGCTGAACAGGTAGTCGATGATGTTGTCGAGCTGTTGGTCGGTGAGCGGGCCCCCGCCGGCGGCCCCCCAGGCGGGCATCGGCGAGTAGCCCCGCCCATAGACCAGGACGGACTTGATCTCTTCGGCGCTGTAGCGGTAGAGCACTTCGTTGAGCGAAGGCGCTTTCCAGTTGACGGTGGCGACGTACTGCCCGTCGGCGGTGACGGTGAACGAGGCCGCACCACCCACACCCTTAGGGCCGTGGCACGCCGCGCAGTTGGCCCCGACGTTGTAGAGGGCCTCACCGCGAGCCACGAAGGTGTCGTCGAACATCTCGACGGCGCCGGTCTGGCGACCGGGCTCGGCCAGCCAGTAGAGCGGGAGGGTGATGGCGACGACGGCGAGGACCACGAGCCCGAGCCCGAGGGTGCGATCGAGCTTCTTGGTCTCGAGCTCCTCGTCGTCCATGTAGGGCTTGCGGTTGGCGGCCAACTCGACCTCGGACCCGATCTCGGCTCGCCCCTTGCGCATGTTGATGATCACCGCAACGGCGAAGCCGACGATGATGACGACGGCGATGACGATGCCGATGGTGCGAAACGCGCTGGTGACACCCAGCACGACGGGAAGGGACGACATCAGTGGCCTCCGCCGACGCAGTGGGGGCCTTCGGCTTCTTGGCCGGTGGTGTTGGTGCCGATGGGGGGACCCTGGATGATCTGTCCGGTGTTCACGGTCAGCACCCCAGCGGTGACCTCCATGGCGAAGTGGTCCATACCGCGGGGGGCGGGCCCGCCTTTCTTCTCCCCGGCCTGGTTGTACTGCGAGCCGTGACACGGGCACTCGAACCACTGCGAGGTCTTGCACGACGGCACCCGACAGCCCAGATGCGGGCACTTCTGGTAGATCGCGATCACCCCCGCTTCGAGACCCTGGATCATCGACGCCGGATACACCGCCTTGGCTTTCTCCACCGCCGAGGCCGGGTACTCGGTGATCCACATGCGCCCCTCGGCCAGGTACAAGAACCCGTCACCGGAGCTGATCGATGCCTTCACGTCGGCGATCGTGCCGACCCGCAACTTCGAACCGAACCCCCCCACGGGTTGAGGCCACAGGAACGCCAACACCGCCGCCCCGAACCCGGTGAGGCTCAACCCCATCAACAACACGATCGACCGGTTGAAGAACTGCCGGCGGGTGACCCCCAACGTCTCCGCGTCGGGGGGAACGTACTCGGCCAGATCCGAACCGCCGACCTTCACCAACTCCGGAGGGCGGCGAGCCAACGCCGCCTGGGCCTCGACCTGGCGACCCGACATCACCACCGCTTCGTCATCGGCGAGAACCACCGCCTCACCCGAATCACGACGACGGGTCTCACGCGACAACTGACCCGTCGCCTCACCCGTGTCACGGCGCCGCAACGCCGCGAACACCACCACCGCAGCCAACACCACCACGACAGGAATGACGATCACC